>JRYJ01002217.1_pt1 | contig 43586 bp, 37 predicted proteins | sample 235371 | NCBI WGS metagenome assembly JRYJ01 (sample SAMN03074219, study PRJNA261477) | activated sludge metagenome | biome: Wastewater Treatment Plant; feature: Wastewater; material: Activated sludge; isolation source: activated biomass of a wastewater treatment plant treating hydrocarbon... ... | reverse complement strand
CAGGCCAAATTTGACGCGACGCTCGGCCTCGGGGCGGTATTCGTTCTGAAGTTTGGCGATTTCCTCCGTCCGCGACTCGGTCGGTGTGTCCGGCTGGTGCTCGGATTTTCTCTGGCGGCTCTGCAATTGTTGGCGAACCATGGCCGAGAGCTCCCGCTCGACCAGAGTGCCAGGGAGGTCGAAGTGGTGTGTTTCCGCCAGGCGTTTGAGGATCATGTCTTTGTATGAATCTTCGATGTCTTTTTTCAGCGCCCGTTCCATTTCCCCGCGGAGCTTGTCTTTGATTTCCTGCAGCGACTGATAGGGCCCACAGTCCTTTGCAAACTCATCGTCCAGTGCGGGAAGCTGTTTGCGCTTGATTGATTTGACGGAACAGGTGAACGTCACCGTTTTGCCTGCAACCCGAGTGTCGGGATGCGTCGGCGGATAAGCCTGAGGAATCGTGACCGTGTCTCCTTGTTTCTTGCCGAGCAAGTGCGATTCGATGTCCACTCCCAAGAGCGGTGTTTTGGAGCCCATCTTGTGGAGGTGGCCTTCTTTGGTGGTTCCTTCGAGGGGCTTGTCGTCCAACGTCCCCGCACAATCGAGCACCACGTAATCACCCTCGGCTAGGGTCGTGCCATCCGGAGCGGGATGCAACTGGGCCATCTGCTCCCGGAGCACCTCAAGGGCCTTTTGGATCTGTTCATCCGAAACCGTCCGATCGTCCTTTTTCAAGGAAATCGGGTTTGGCGTCTTGTAGTCACGCAACTCGAACTTCGGCTTGATTTCCACCGTGGCGGTGAAGGTGAAGGGTGTGTCCTTCTTGATCTTCACTCGCTCCAGGGGCGGGATTTCCACCACCACCGGCACGATACCGGCTTGGCGGATCGCTCGATCGTAATAGTCCGGAACGAGGCTGCGGATTACGTCTTCCTCCACCGCCTTGGCATAGCGCTTTTCAAGCAGGTGTACAGGAGCCTTCCCGGGACGAAAACCCGGAATATGCACTTGGCGGTTGAGTTCAGAGTACGCACGCACGAACCGGAGGTTCACCTCATCCGCGGGTACTTCAATTTTGAGAGCTCGTTTCATCGGGCCCAGTTCAGTCATTTCCATTTTCATAACGCAGTCCACACCCTCCGGATACCGAGCGAATATCAATTGCTGTGAGGTCTTCGAAAATTGGTGCGAGAGGGGGGACTTGAACCCCCACGGTTACCCACGAGATCCTAAGTCTCGCGCGTCTGCCAGTTCCGCCACTCTCGCACGACGCTGAGCATCGCGTTCCCCGAGGCGCAGTTAGGCGCCCGCGCATGGAAAGACCGGTGAGATAATGACATTTTGTACCGTCGATGGAGTATACCTGTCAACCCATACGCAGGTGGGGAATCGCTTCGAATCTGCGAACCGACCGGTTCGGGCTCGGGGTTCTCGTGCAAACCAGGCGGGTCGGTCGAGGGTGTCTTTTTCGAGGACGGGCGCTTCGGGGTGGTCGTCTCCGGGTAGTGTCGGATGGTATGGGGCGCTATAATGGTGTAGGTACTCAGTTCCTGCTTGGTTCAGACCCGAGCTACGGTGCAGTCAGTTTTCAGAAGGAGGAATGACTCATGAAGCGGCTTTCCATCCTTTCCATTATCGCAGCGTTCATCGTTGGAAGCGTGACATGGGTTGGTGCCTATCGTGACTATTTCACCGAGGAGCAGAAAACCCAACTCGGCAGGATTCAGACCATCCTGGTCGAGGCGATTGCCATCACCGACAAGGGGCCGGGGGACACACGGGATCTGGCCGAAGTCATCTCATCCAGGCTGACAGGTTTGGGCTATGCAGTGACGACAGACCCTACCAAGCCTCATGACGTGGTCGTCCGGGTGAAGTGCGAACAGCGCAAGACCTGGGAAGGGACGGCAGCGGCTGGAGGAGACAACGACCTGCCGGATGCTCCGTCCCGCTTGTGGAAGGGGCCCGCCTGCCAATTGACGTATGCTTTGGGTGGCATGAAGATTCGATGGCAGAAGGAGGTTCGGACCGAGTTCGAGGATGCAGGCCAGGCAGCCCAATCGGCCCAAGCCGGTGAACCCGGTACGTATGCGATGTCGGCCCTCCGGACGGCCCTGGAAAAGTATGAATTTCCGCTCTTGTTGGCCGCGGAATGGGGCCAACACGAACGGCTCCTGAAGCTGCTTGATTCCCCGGACACCGCGCAATCCCGTAAGCTCAAAATCATCTCGCTTCTTGGCGAGATGCAGGCCGACGAAGCCTTGCCGAAACTCAAGGAAGTGCTGAAGGATCGGGATCTCGCGAAGCAAGCTCTAGTTGCGATGGGCAATCTGGGAAGGGACGGCATTCCTCTCTTGGTCGAGATGATGAACGCGGCTCCGCAACTGGACGTCCAAGCTGCTGCGGCCAAGGGGCTCGGACAGCTGGGCGGGATTCATGGCGATGCGTCGGTTGTTCCGCCCCTACTGGCGAAACTCCAAGATCCGAAGACGGATTGGTCCGTCTTGACCGAGGTGGCGTGGTCGCTGGGGAAGATTCCGGACAAGCGATCGATTCAGCCCCTGTATGACTTGGACAAGAAGCTTCAGGCAGTCCGCGATCCTGATAACCCGACCCTCAAGAAGCTGAAGGAAGCCGTCTTCTGGGCGATCAAACAGTGTGACACCTGGGATCAGTACAGCTAATTTTGCCGACTTCTTGCCGACGGGTCGACCTATCCGCTCTCAGCCCGTGCTCCTCTCGCCCGGGTGGGTCAACTTAGATAGCCTGAATTACTTTTGACGGCTACGTGTGTGCGTGATAGAACAGCCGGTAATAGCGCGTAGTCGCGCTTTACCATTGGCGCGTCGGCATATTCACTACATCGGGAGCCGGAGCTATGAGCAACATTTCACGCAGGCGTTTTCTGCAACTGTCCGCCACAACTAGCGGCGCCGTCCTCTTGAGCGGGCTCCCGATGGGAAGACTAGGCAGTTCGTTGCTCGGTACCCCGGCCTATGCCGGAGAGCCCATTAAGATCGGCATCATCGACCCACTGTCGAGCCCCTACAAAACCTCCTCCATCCACGATGTTCATGGCGCGAATGTGGCGGTGGACCTGTTCAACAAGCGCGGCGGTGTGTTGGGACGCCAGGTGGTCATTCTCGAGGCCGACGATGCATCCAACGTGCAGACGGGCATCAAAGCGGCGACCAAACTGATCAAGGACGATCATGTGGATGTCCTGATGGGGACGTTCAACGGCGACGTGGCCCTGGCCGTGTCCGAAGTCGCCAAGCAGGAAAGAAAACTCTTCATGGTGACCGGCGCCCATGTCATGGACCTGACCGGAGCGAAATGTGATTCGCATACTTTTGTGTTCATGCCCAACGCGCGCATGTTGGCCCACGCAGTGGCTCCGCAGCTCGTCAAGACGTACGGCACGAAGTGGTACAGCATCACGGCGGATACGGTCGATGGGAGGGCTGCCGACCATGCAATGGTCGAAGCACTCAAGCAGTCGGGTGGGGACGTGATCGGATCCGCCACGACCACGTTCGGCGCCACCGATTTCTCCAATGCCATGACCGATGCGAAGAACGCCAAACCCCAGGGAATCATTCTGAACCTCTACGGCTGGGACCTGGTTCACGCGCTGAAGGCCTATACTAAGTTAGACTTGGCCAAGGAGAAAATCGGAGTGGGCGGCATGCTGAGCGGCGAGCAAATTGGCCGTCCGCTAGGGTATGCGAACAATGCGGGTATCTGGGGGCTCATCTGGGATCCGAAGATCAATACGGAGGGGTCGAGGAGGTTCATACAAGGGGTGATCGACAAGTACAACCACACGCCCACCTCGCGATGCTATCTGGGGTACGCCGCGATGACTCAGATCCTGGAAGCCATTCAGCGGGCCGGCACGACCGAAGCCGGCGCCCTCATCAAGGCTTTAGAGGGACATGAATTCGATGGACTGAAGGAGGGGCGATCCTATTTCCGTTCCGCGGACCATCAGCATGTCCAAGACGTGCTGGTCGGTGAAGCGTACGGTAAGGAGTTGGGGTTGGGACACTACAAGATTTTGGCAACGGTGCTCGGGGAGTCAGTAGTCGGCAATCCGGAAGCTGGTGGCTGCCGGCTATAATCTGCCTCTAGGAAACCGGATGCCCCAAAGGATCAGTGCGCCGCGGCTTTGTCGCTGGGAGCCAATGCCGCGACATGGGCGCCCTTCTGACCTCCTTTCTCGGCCGGCCCCGTCTTCGCCATCGACCACTGGCTGATCACCAATTCCACACGACGGTTCTTCTGGCGTCCGCTCTCCGTCGTATTCGGTGCGACGGGTTTCGAGTCGGCAAAGCCGACGGCCATGGCCACATCGGCCGGAAGTCCTCCATTGATCAGCGCACGGCGGGCGTTCTCCGCTCTGGCCCACGAGAGCGCCTTGTTGTTCGGAAACGTCTTCCTCAGGGCCTTGCTGAGTTTCTGATTATCCGTGTGGCCTGCCACCTGGACGGATTTGTCCGGGAGCTGACTAAGTACGGTGCCGATCCGTTTGAGCATGGCCACGCCTTCCGGCTTCAGCGTTGCATCCCCCGATGGGAACAGCAGATGAGATTGTAGGGAGACCGTCAGGCGCTCTCCTCGTTCCTTGATGGTGACGTTGCCGTTCGCCACCTCTCCCTGCAGCACCTTGAGGAGTTCTTCCTTCGCGTGAACGAGGCCGGCCGGTGGAGTCGGGGCCGAGCGGGCGGCGGACATGCTGGCAGAAAAGACGGAACCCAACGCGCCACCGGGTGTCGGTACCTTCCCGGCCACGATTTTCCCATTCCCCTGCTTCGCCATCTCGGCCATCAGTTGCTTGGCCTGTCCCAACTCCGTGTTTCGAGTGGCGAGTTGTGCCAGCAGCCGGTCCCGCTCGGCCGCCGCGCCCCGCAACGAATCCAGTTCCAGCGATTTTGCGGCGAGCTGACGCTCCATCGCCGAGAGACGTTGTTTCGCTTGGGTCAGGTCCATATTCGAAGCGGCCAATTGATGTGTCAGTCGCTCTTTGTCGGACACTCCCTTTCGAAGGACATTCGCCTCCTGATCCTTTTCTCCGGCTTGATGTTCGAGGCCTGCCACCGCCTGTTTGGCCTGTTTTAATTCGATAGAGAGTTTCTGTTTATCGGAGGCGGTCGTGCGGAGGTCCTTATCCTTGCTCGCGACGAGCTGCTCCAACTCTTGGATCCGTCCACGTGCCTGCTGTAATTCGGTCGAAACTCCCTTGAGTTGACCGGTCAATCGATCCCGCTCGGCGACACCCGAACGTAGGGAGCCGACTTCCTGCTCTCGCTCCGAAAGCTGGTGCTCGAGTGTTCCCACCCGGTCCTTCATTTTATCGAGCATCGCGGTGGCGGTTTGGAGCTGAGCGGCCAGGCTTTCTCGCTCAGCCGCCGTACCTTTCAAGTTGCGAAGATCCTCGTCCCGGCGGGAGACTTGAGCGGTCAGCTCTGCATTCTGCCGCCGAGCGGTCTCCAATTCGGCCACGGCATTCGCATGTTCGCGCAGCGATGCAAGCTCTCGATCGCGCGCGGCGAGCTGTTGCTCCAGGCCGACCGTGCGCTGTTTGGCCTGGCTCAGATCGTTGGTCAGGGTGTGCAGTTGCGTTGTCAGATGATCGCGCTCCGGCAGTAGTTTGCGAAGCTCCGCGAGTTCCGCTTCCTTCGAGGCCAAGAGCTCGTCATAGGATTTGGCAACCGGACGACCGTCCCGATCGGCAAGTTTGCTCTCCAAGTCTCGAATGCGGTCATGGAATTCGCCCAACGTGACCAGGAGTTGCTCGCGTTCCTGTTGAAGTGCCGCGATTTTCAGGTCTGCAGGCGAACGGGTGGCGTTCATCGCAGCGACAGGGCGCATTTCGTTCAAAGTGCGATTCCCTTCCCCTTGCGAAGCGGACGGGCCGCCATGGCACCCAGCCCAGAGCAGACAAAAAAACCAAACCCACGCGACACGTTTCATAGTGCCTCCCATTGGCAACGGAGATGGACAGAGCGCTCCGTGAGAACACGGTCGTTGGCAAAGAAGACAGGCAAGAAGGGCAAGAGAAGAAAGACGAAGAACTCGTTGACTACCCGTCCTCGGCCGGACCCATCATCACGCGGGTACCGGTGAATCCGGTCAGTCGTCGTCCCAGACCAGGAAAGCGATCGTACTGTATCGCTTTCCTGGTGGACGATGCAAGGGGAAGGTGACGGGGGTGTCCCCTACTGTTTGACCACGATTTCAACCCGCCGGTTCTTTTGCCGACCCTCCGCCGAGGCGTTGCTCGCGATCGGGCGGGTGTCGGCGTGGCCCATGGCATCGATGCGATCCGGGCTCATGCCTCCCTCGATCAGCGCCTGGCGCGCACTCTCTGCGCGAGCCTGAGACAGCTCCTGGTTCGTCGGATATTTTTTCGCCAATGCACCCTTGATCGGCACGTTATCCGTGTGACCGGCGACATGGATCGACCGGTCGGGATACTGTTTGAGCACGCCGCCGATTCGTTTCAGCACGTCCATCCCGCCTGGCTTAAGCATGGATTCACCGGAGTCGAACAGCAGCGTGGTGGCCAAGCCCAGCGTCAGTTGATCTCCGAGTTGTTTCATCGTCACGTGGCCTTTGGAGACCTCAGCCTGAAGGAGTTTGGAGAGGTCATCCTTTGCTTGGGCTAGACTGGTCTTTTGCTGATCCAGCGCGCCTCGGAGGCCTGCCATTTCCTGATCCCGCCTGGCGACTTCGCTTTCGAGATCGCTGGCCCGCTGTCGCGCCGCCGCAAGGTCGGCGGCCAATCGATCGCGATCCCCCGTGGCTCCTTTCAACATGGAGGCTTCTTGATCCTTGGCGGCGAGCTGTCGTTCCAGTTCGGCAATCCGCTGTTTGGCCTGAGCCAGCTCGGCGGAAAGGCGATCGCGATCGCCGGCGCTGCTCTTCAGCGCCGCCAACTCCTGATCCTTGGTGGATAATTGCCCTCGGAGTGCCGTCAGTTCACCGGCGAGCCGGTCTTTGTCCGCAACGCCTCCCCGCAAGCCTCCCAGTTCCTGGTCTCTGGCCGACAACTGGCGCTCCAAATCCGACACTTGGCCGGCTAGCCGGTCCCGTTCGGCGGACGCCCGTCGTAAGGCCGCCAATTCATCGTCCCGTTGGCGCAGTTGAGATTCCAGCGTAGAGACTTGGCCGGATGTATTGCGCAAGCGGCCGAGTTCCGCATCCCGGTCACTTACCAGCCGTTCCAACTCCGCGATTCGGCCGTCGCGAGGATCGGCTTTGGGTGGGATCGGCCGGGCCGAGGCCCTCATTTCGTTGAGCATGCGACTGGCGGTGTCCGTTTTCGAAGGTTCTTCTGCGCAGGCACTCAGGATCACGGCGCTGAGTGCGAGTGGTATCCATCGAGGGTGTCGCATCGTTTCCTCCTCGGCAAGCGACGGGTAGAGACGACCCGCGCCGGCACTTATGCCGGCCGGCGCCGTCAGTGGCGCTGACCCTTCAATATGTCCCGAATTTCCGTGAGCAAGACTTCTTCCTTTGGTGGTGCGGGAGGCGGCGGGGCCGGGGCCTCCTTCTTAAAGCGGTTCATCTGCTTCACGACCATGAAAATCACGAACGCCAAAATCACAAAATCGAGGACGGTTTGGAGGAAGACTCCGTAGTTAACCGTTGCTGCGCCGGCCGCTTTGGCCGCCGCGAGCGACTTGCCTCTAGCCTCTTCGGTCAGTGGAATGAAGAGGCTGGAGAAGTCCACTTTCCCCATCAACAGTCCGATCGGCGGCATGAGGATGTCGCTGACCATCGAGGAGACGATCTTACCGAACGCCCCGCCGATGATGACGCCCACCGCCATGTCGAGAACGTTGCCCTTCATGGCAAATTCTTTGAACTCACTCATCATGCCCATCGTGCTCCCTCCTTGCCAGGTACGGTTAGGTGCAGGGCCCTGAGCCGCGTCTCATTGTTTCCGGCTCGTGTCGAAGCTGTAGCCGAGCGTGATCAGATACAGGTTGTCCGTATCGGAGATGCGAGGCGGTGGATTCTTGTTATAACGGATGGTCCACTGGAACCCGCTCACAAGCCCGCCCCAGATCTTGAATCGCAGGCCGGTGTCGGCCGTGATGTAGAGATCTTTCGAATTGGAAAACGATTGGAAGCCTTCCTGGAAATGATAAAGGGCTACTTGGTCCCCCCCCCAAAGCGGCCAGTTCCATTTCACCGCCCATCGGCCACGGGTGCTGGTTTTGTCGTCCGCGATTTTGAAGTCTTCATTGAAATAGGCCGCGCCGGCTTCCACATAGAGAGTCATGTCTTTGAAGATGCCGGTGAGATCCCCCCGATCGAGGAACTGATAGCCTGGACCAGTGGCGAGCGCGGTTCGCAATTTGAGGTCTTGAAAAGTATCTTGTTCGAAATATGAAGAGGCGAACCAATACAGTCGCTTCGTGAGAAAGAAGTCAAGCTTGATCGTCCCCCGGCTATTGCGAACGATCAGGTTGCCCCGATCGTCACCGTACACATACCTACCAAGGATCGTAAGTCGCAGGGACTCTCCGCGGGCCGCAAATTCTCCGAGCAGACTGGCGTTGCGTAGATGGCTGTTGCCGGTCGTCTGGGAAAAGCCGGCTTGAATCGCACCAGTATAGATGACAGAGGGTTGATTGACTCCGATCACCGCGTCTAGCGGAATCGTCATTGGGGTGTCAGTGGGAGCGGCCGTGAGGAGCATCGTGCCCGGTTCTCCGCCCTGGACGGTGCCGACCACGGTCGTGCCCTCCTTGAGCATGAACGGCACCGGCCGATTGACCACGATCTTGGCCACGTTGGGCCACATGACTTTGATGATGTCTTCTCCCGCCGTGGGTCCGAATCCTGTCTTGATGTGGAGCTCGCCCGCGATCATGCCCAGCACTTGTCCGTAAATCACGCTGCCGTCTTTCAAGGTCACGACGTCGAGCGCCGGTGCGGCCGCCGGGGTGTCGGGAGGCGCCGGGGCGTCGGCGGCATAGGCTCCTGCAAGAAGCAGAAGGCTCAGGGTGAAACAGCTGACGGAGCTGAACAGTCGATTCATTCGGTCCTCCTCGGTCCGTGACGAAATCAGGGCGCGTCGATGTGCGTGGTGGTGCCAAATGACGCGCGTTCTATAAATGATTCTGCGTAAGAGGTCAATATTTCCGGATCGTGACGGGGTGGCCGGCACGTATCGCTCGTGTGTGATGGGGCCACAATAAGCCACTGAAAACGGCACAGGGAGCGCATTGTTAACTGTATACGTACATGATGGTACGCACTTCTTGCCCCGTAGGGGACTGCAGCGCACAAAGTGCAACCGTGTGGCGCGCGTCCGGTTCTCCGCCGATGCGAGTGCCGCATGATGAGACAATCGTTGTGCGTCGCTTGTTCCAACCCGAACGCTCAGCCTGCACAGAACGATGTCGTCTCGGAGGGGCGAGGGTAGACCTCCGGCGGGCTGTTTCCCTGGCCCCTCCGCGTGCGAGGGATCTGATCATTTGGATGATGCCAGTCGCCGCGGTGGTTTAGTCGCCTGAGCCGCGTCGTTGACTTGGAGCACGCCTTCCAGCAGTGCGACGCGGAGGAGTTGAGCCGTGTTCGAGACCCGGAACTTGCGCATCAAGTTGGCGCGATGGGACTCGACGGTTTTGGAGGCGATGCCCAGACGGGCGGCGATGTCCTGGTTGGTCAATCCTGCCCAAATCAGGTCAAGGATCTCTCGTTCCCGCGCGGTTGGCTCCTCTGGACGCACATCGGTCAATGGGATCAGTGTGTTCATGATGCCTCCTAGAGAGCGATCGGCAGTCGGACGACGAGCACCTCGATACCCGGTGCCCTCACCGTCTTTCATGGTCCGCTTGCGATCCCTCATGCTGGTTCAAGGCTCCTCGTTAGGCGTCGGTTGGAAGGCACAAGGATCGCAGGATTCCGTGAGTCCCTCCGACGTGCTGGTGATGGGAAGCGGAGAGTCTGCAGGCGGTCGGTGAGTGCAATCAGCACCGAAGAGCGGAGACGAGCAAACGTGTCATGCTGCTTATGGACCGGGACCCACGGCCCTGCTTCATGGACGTTCCTGGACGGCACCCTGGCGGGATGCACCGTGGGTGCCGAGGGCAGAGCCAAGTACCCCATGCCACGGTGATCCTCCAGCAAGCATCCCTTGACGTTCATGAGTTCCCGGTGGCCGAGGGGCACGGGTTACCGTGTCTTCATGCTCTCTCCCTACGAGGGATCCCTGTACAAGGGGTGTGCCGTCTTCCCGCGATACGGGCAGGCCCTTGTTTCTCATCGCGTTAGACCGGACATCGGTGGGAGAATCACGGAGGGGCCGGAGTCATGAGACAGTGAATTCGTCTCATGCTGTTTCACAGAGAGACAGCTGTCTCAGAGAGGGAGCGACCAGAGGGGCCGGCTATTCAGATGGCAAACCGAGCTGGGAGAGCCGTCGATAGAAGGTGGCACGACTCATTCCGAGGAAACGGGCCGCCTCGGTACGATTTCCACCTGCGCGCCGGAGAGCGGCCAGGAAGCGGCCGCGTTCGTCGGGAGCCGTGTCATGGGTAGGTGGCGGTGCCGGCGGTTGCTCACCGCGGACTTCAGCCGGGAAGTCCTCCGGTTGGAGAGCGTCGCCTTTGCAATGAATGACCGCACAGTCGACCGCGCTCTTCAACTCCCGTACGTTTCCCGGCCAGTGATGGTCGAGGAGCATGGCCATCGCGGGCGGGCTAGCCCGGTGCACCGCCTTCCCCATCGTAGCCTGCGCATCACTCAGAAATTTGGCTACCAACAAGGGGATGTCTTCCTTTCGTTCTCGAAGGGGAGGCAGATGAATCCGGGCCACCCGAATCCGGTAGAGCAGGTCCGCCCGGAACGCGCCGGTCGCCACGTCGTGGTTCAAATCGTGGTGCGTGGCGGCCAGCACCCGCACGTTGACTTTCCGAGGGCGGGATTCTCCGAGACGCGTCACTTCTTTCTCCTGCAGCACCCGAAGGAGACTGGTCTGTACGTGGTGCGGAATATCACCGATCTCGTCCAGGAAGAGAGTGCCGCCGTGGGCGGCCTCGAACAGCCCCTGGTGGTCGTCGATGGCTCCGGTGAACGCCCCCTTCTTGTGTCCGAAGAGCTGACTTCCTAGGAGGGATTCTGTCAATCCGGCACAATTGGCGGCGATAAACGATCCTTCCCGTCTGGAACTGGCGGCATGGAGCGCACGAGCGACCAGCTCTTTCCCTGTGCCGGTTTCCCCCTCGATGAGGACCGTCGAGTCCACCCGTGCAAGATCCTGGATCTGCTGATACACGCGGACCATCGCGGGACTCTTTCCGATGAGGTCATGAAACGTGGCTTTCTGTTCCAGCAGTCGCCGCAGTTGCCGGACCTCGGTTCGATCATACAGGAACAGCATAGTGGTTCGGCCGTCCCGTGGGTCCGGGTGAAGCTCCAGCTCGAGCCAGAGGTGGCGGCCGGTGGGAGTGTCGATGGAACAGGGGATGCGTTTCCGAGGGATGCTCGGATCCTGGAGTGCGGTTTGTATGGCTTGGCGATCGGTCTTGTTCGTGCGTAGCAAAGTGTTCCAGAGTGCGTTCTGTGCGTCACCGTCAGAAAGATCCAGCAGCCGGGCCGCCGCACGACTGAGGAAGCGCACCCTGCCTTGCTGGTCGACCAGCAGGATGGCGAGACCAAGGTGTTCCAGGATCGCGATGAGGTCGTTTCGGACCAGTTCCGTGGCTTCCAGTTTCGTGGCAAGGTCCCGCTGGGTTCGCTGGTGACGGCGGCGCTCGCCATGCTGATGCAGCATCTGTTCACGAGCGGCCTGCAACAGCGACCGTTGCCGGTCGTACTCCCACGCACTGTGTTGCAGAAGTAGGAGTTTGTGAGGGCCGTGGCGTGTCGCGATCGCGTCCAGGTGCCAGGCATGGCCGGTCGAATCCTCTTCCGTCCAATAGCCCGAACGCAATCGGGCTCCCTCTTCCAGCTTCCAGGTTTCCTCCGCATCGACCAAGAAATTGTAGAGGACGGGAGAGTTCGGTCCGATCGTGACTTGCCGCGTCCCGGCTGCCTGAGGGTAGAGCTGAAAGATCCAGGCAGGGGGATCGCCGACAAGGCGAAAATGACCCGTGGTCGTTTGTGCCAGGATGGCGACCTCAAAGGATCTGAGCAAGTCGGCGTAGAAACCGGCTGGTTGGATGTCGGAATCCGGGTGTGACATGGGTGCTTGACGAACGGTTAAGCCGGCTCGTGTACCCGTGCCAAGGTACGAGCCAGCGTCGTGAATGTTTGTTCCACACCCTCGCCGGTCTTGGCGCTCGTCTTTACGACCCTCCAGCCTCGTTGTTCAAGCTCGGCCAGGTCCTGATCCGTGACTTCCCACTCCGCCTGGAGATCGGACTTGTTGACGACCACGATGAAGGGAACGGGACCGAGCGCGTCAGCCGCCGTGCGTTGGAGTTGAAGGGCCACGTCCAACGTGGCCCTTCGAAGTCCGTCGATCACCAGGAGGTATCCCGAAGAGCCTCTGAGATACGAGAGGCGAAGTTTCTGGTAGTCATCCTCGCCGTAGAGATCCCACAGCACGAGGTTGACCAGCCGGTGATCCACCTCCACGAGCTTTTTGTCCACCTTGACGCCGATCGTGGTGTGATACTGGTCTGAGAAGAGGCTCGTGACGAACCGTTGGACCAGACTGGTTTTACCCACGGCGAAGGCTCCCAGCATGCAAATCTTCTGGTCAAGCATCCGCAGCAGGCCTCACGGAATCGGAGCGACGGTAATCTGAAACGAGACGCGCCGTTCCAGGGCGTCATTCGTCGCCGTGGAACCGTACGAGGGGTCCCATGCGGTCCCGATGCCGCTTGCGCGGAACGTCACGCGGTCGAACTCTCCGGGCCGTAGGCCACTCAGGACTGCTTGGGCCCGATGTTCGCTCAACCGCTGATTGGTATTCGATTGACCGAGTGCGTCGGCCTGACCGATCAAATGAACCGACACGGAAGTGTTGGCCAGTCGTGCGAGGTCGTCCATCTGATGGAGAATCCCGGCCAGGCGTCGGACTTCGCGCAGCTGTTCCTGTGAAAGCGGACCGGCCACCCCGGAGTCGAAAAGGACCCGGGCGCGTGTCACCTCCTCCACGAAGTGAGTCAGCGTGGCGGCGATGGCGGCGCGATCATCGTAAGCGCCGGCCCCGGGGATTATGCGTGCCATCGCACGGCTCCGTTCCAGCCACTCGGCGGGCGCGATGCCGCCGGCCATGAGTCCCGAAGGCCCCATCCTCAATTCGAGACCAGCCGGGGGGGCCAGCGCCGTACGGGCTCGTTTTACTATCAGCTCGGGTTCCAGCGCGTAGAATGGTCTCCAGGTTGCGACCACCCGTTCAGGAGCGAGGCCGCTGTCTTCGAGGAGGATTGCCGGATCCGCCGCCAGCGGGTCGCGCAGACCAGTGAGCTGAAAGCGGCCTCGTTCGGTGTCGACGGATGTGATGACAAGTCCCGGTTCGCGACTGAGGCGGTCCAGATAGCCATGCCATTGCTGCCGCTCTCGATAAGCGGAGAGCCCCCAGATTGCCGCGCCAGTCACCAGTCCGAGAAGCAATCCCCACACGAGGGGCGATATCGTACGTGTCCGTGCCTCGAACTGAGATTGAAGGCAGTCTTCCAGCAGGGGCTTGACACCGGCGAACGACGAGGCATCGCCGACGAAGGCCGTGAGGGCTTCCCGGCGGTCGGTATGGATACGGTCGAGGATTTCCTGCAGGTTGGTGCGCAGAGATTCCGGGGGCGTTCCTCGAATGACCGCGGCGAGGATGGCCTCGGATCCCTGTTCGATCCAGACGGTCAACTCTCCGACTTTTAAGGTGTTCAACGCTTGATCGGGGTCGGCGCCGAAGGAATCCTGGACGAAGCTGCGAATCGCCGACAGCATGCCGGACACGAGCGTCTGATCGTGCACGGCCACGCTGTCGCCCGCCACGTGGGCCAGGAGCAGGCCGGAGTCCTTGTGAATCAGGAACACCTGCTCGACCCGATACAGTAGCGTGTGCAGCAGTACGACCTCCGCGAACGGCTTGCCGGTGCGGTAGGATTCGAGGCGCCAACGCAAACTCCGCAGCGACAGACTGTGTTCGATGGTCTGATTCAGGGATTGCACCATGCTGCGCAAGGCATTGGCGATGGCTTGGCGGATCGCCGGCATCATGATGGGAGCGATCGCATCCACGATCATGTGCGGCCGCTTGCGCACCGACACGCCCAGCGCATCGGACACATGGGGGGTGAGCGCGCGCGTCAACTGTTTATCCCCCTCCCCGCGCAGCTCAATCGCATCCGGGAGGACCCGGCTGACGTTGTGCGCGTTGAGGTCCAGGCGTTCGACCTGCTCTTGCAGCCGTTCCAAACGTGATTGTTCCGGCGCCAGCAAAAGACTCCGGAGTTCGGAATAGTCATCGTCCTCGGGAACCGTCCGTTCCTTAGGCATGGGTGACATACAGCCTCCAGAATGCGAAGGGTCTGGATGCAGGCCGGCGGTTGCGTCGGCCGGAAGGTCTCATCACGCGGCCCAGGCTGGTGCTATCGGCGTGTTGGGGAGTGGTCATCGGAGAGCCTCAGCGAGAGCTCCTGAAACAGGGCGGCAAGGGCGGCTCGATCGGTTTTCTGAGCGGACAGGCGCTGGACCGCGGCCTCGACCGTGGCCGACAGTTCCGCATGTTTTTGCCCGTAGTCTTTGCGAAGCGCGGCGGCTTCGGCTTGGAGTTCGTTTTCGAGCTTGTGCTGAGCCTGCGCGGTCTGACTCTTCAACGCGGCGGCGCTGGTCTGAAGGGTTCCCGCCAGGGCCTGTAAGTCCTTGGTGACTTGCCCCACGTTTGCGGTTCGGGCCTGTTGCTCGTCGGAGAGCTTGGCGGTCAGAGCCTCGACTTCCTTTCGAATGTACTGCTCCAGCGCGGCAAACCGTTGCTTCAAATCGTTGCGCAATTGCGCGGCTTCGGCCAGGAGCTGCGTTTCGAGGCGGGTGAAGCGGCGTTCGTGATCGCGCACCTGGGCTCCGAAGAGGATGTCGCGGATCTTGTCGAGGTTGTTTCCTTCCGACGAAGACTCGCCTGCCGCGGCCTCAGCGACCTTCTCGGCAAGGCTGTCTTCCACCTTCTGACCGTGACTGAGATTCGCTGAGCTACTCATGGCCAGACCTCCCTGAGCAATCAAAAGTGAGCGTGAAAGGTAGAAATGATAGCATTACCCTGTACGTGCTAACAAGTAATGCGCCAAGCCAGTTCGGTGACGGGCCGACGGACACGATCCAAACGGCGGTGGTGACTAGGGCTGGTTGAGCAGACGCACTTCCTGCTGAGGGAAGGGGATGTCGATGACTTCCTGACGAAACCGCTCGAGAATCGCTTGATTAAGCTCCACTTGGGCGATGCCGACCTGTGCTACAGGAACCCAGGGCCGAATGGACAGGGTCACGGCGGAATCCGCGAAGGCCGTGATTCCGATCATCGGAGCCGGTTCTTTGAGGACCTGTGGGTGTCGCATCAGAAGGTCCCGAACGACTTGCAGGGTCTTAGGGATATCCGTTCGATAGGACACACCGACAGACAGATCCAATTGCCGCACGGATCCGAAGTTGTGCAGGATCTCTCCGACAATTTTCCGGTTGGGGATCACGATGCGAGATCGATCGGGGTGCATGAGCGTGGTCGTAAAGATGTCGATTTTCACCACGTCCCCATGGACGCTTAACAGCGAGACATGTTCCCCCACCCGATAGGGCTTGGTGAAGATGATCGACAATCCGGCGACCACGTTGCTCAGCACGCCTTGCAGCGCGAGCCCGATCCCCAACCCTGCCACGCCGAGACCCGCGATGAGGGGGGCGATCTGGAAGCCGAGTTGGTCGAGGGCGATGAGCAGGCCGAAGAGGACGACCAGCGCCTTGACCAGCCGAACCAGCAGGAGCCGTACGGGAGGTTCGAGGTCCTGTCGATCAAGCCATTTTTCGACCAAGGCTCCGACCGAGCGGGCGGCAAACGACGCGACGCCCAGCACCAGCACCGCACCGAGCATGCGAAAACCGTATTGCACCACGTATTGAGTGACCAGATTGGCGACCGACATCGTGTGTGTCCCTTCTATCGGCCAAGCAAGCCTTTGAGGAGGTCCTTTCCTTGTTGCTTCAGGTCGTCGGGTTTGGCCTTGCCCTTCAGCAGATCATCGACGGCCCCTTTCACTTTCTCCTTTACCTGCTCCTGCACCTTGCCGGCGAACATTTTCGTGTCGAGCCCGTAGGCCGGGGCCTGGGTGCTGCCGGTGATGAGGAGCGGGAGCGAAAGCCGGCCGCCGGACATGGCGACTTTGGCGATCGGCGAGCCCGCTGCGATCTTTTGACTCAAGGCCTGGGAGAGGTTCAGGTTGAGTTTCAGGTTGAGGGACTGATCGAGCCCGACGGTGCCTCCGCCCGTGGCCTGGAAATCGTGACTGTCCATGAGCAGCCGTTGGACCGTAATGAATCCTTGCTTGATCGCGAAGTCGGTCTCGATCGTCGAGAAGGCCGTGGCTTTCACATTGTCGAGGGATACGCCGGCGACCTTCAGCAAGGTTGCGGCTTCTTGCAGGAGGTTGATGCCCTCGATCCGACCGTCTTTGACCGCCATGTGCCCGGTCCCCTCAAGAGCTTTGCCGAGGTCCGCTTGACTGAACCCTCGTCCACTGACGGCCAATTCGGCTCCCGCCGTGCCGCTCATGGAGACTTGATCGGTTCCCACGGCCTGGAGGGCCGGGGCGAGCTGCAGGCCCTGCAGTGAAAGCTTCCCCGAGAAGGGAGGTGCTGTCGATCCGAGCCCGAGCATGCCCTGTGAGCGAAGTAGGCCGTTGAAGACCAACAACGAGAGGTTGTTGAGCCGCGCTTCCGGACCTTTCATCTCCGCCGACAGCTGCAGGTCCTTGATCTCGACCGGCTTTTTCAACGGCAGTGCGATCGGAAGGTCGGCTGTGTTCAGGAGTTTCGATCCTCCGGTGATCTTTGCCTGTCCTCCCAGGACCGATCCTTTGACGTCCACGCGCGAGGCACCCATCGCGACGGTGAAGCCAAGATCGGTCACGTCGGCCAATTCCAGCGGCGGGGCGCCCTCCCGAGGAGGATATTTCGCCCGTGCGCTCACGTGCAGATCCTTCACATCGACCGGCTTGGAGAGGGGGACTGCGATGGGCAGATCCGCCGAGTTGATATTGGCGGAGGCCGCGGTGAGAGTGGCCACTCCTTTGGCCGCTGACCCCTTGATATTGACGACGGAGTTGCCCATCACCAAGGCCAGCCCCAGGTCTCTGACGTCGATCGCTTCGGTCGGAGGCACGTCCGCAGCAGCCGGGTAGGTCGTATGGGCCGTCACATGCAGGTCCTTCACCTGCACCGGTTTCGTCAGCGGCAGGGAGACGGGGAGGTCAGCGGTATTGATCGATTGGGAGGTCACGGTCGCATCCAGGTTTCCGCCTACGGCACTGCCTTTCAGTCCGACGAGAACCTTTCCGACTCCCAGATCGATGGTGAAGGACTTCACGTCCAGTGTCTCGACCAACGGGCCGAATGTGCCGTCGAGTCGAACGGGCAGGTTGAACGGCTGGACCGTCGCGGCGAGGTGGATCGTAGGACTCTCCCCGAGATGGACGGCTTTCAGCAGAAACTGCAAATCGTTGATCGTATATTCCGTCGGTTTCGGGGTCGATTCATCGCGATACGTCAGTTTGCCGCCGTCAATGGAGACCCGGTCGACGGCGAGCAGCGCGAGCGCCTGCAGGGGGTTGCCGCTCGGTTGGCTCGGAGGCGCTTCGGGCTTTGAGGGCGTGGGGGGCGCAGGGGTCGTGGGCCCGATGGTGGAGACGTTCAAGAGGCCTTTCTTGTTCTTGAGCACCGTGATCACGGGATCGCGGAGCGTGATTTCCTCCACCTCCACCTTGCCGCCCAGCAATGGCAGGAGCTTGACGCCGACATCCAGCGAGGACAGCGAGGCGAACGGACCGGTGCGGAATGCCGGATCGTCCTGTACGGTAAATCCGCCGACCCTGGCCCCGATGCGAGGCCAGATCGTCAGCCGAATGTCCTGCAGATCGACCTTCCGGTTCAGCGCTCCTTCGATCAGCGGCCGATAGCGATCCTGGTACTTGTTGAGATCGATGAGGAATGGAAGAGACACAATGAGGACGAGGAGGAGCAGAACGGCAACAACCCCCGCCAGTATTTTCATCAAGACACCTCCGCTAGCATTGCTCGCAGTATAGGTAGACATGCACAATCGGTCAATGGAGCCTGCTTCGATGCGTGTCGCGGCCGCATCGAAGCAGCAGGCTGGGCGCGACTTCCCTGCCTTGCCGCTCAGAAACCTGCGTGCTAAGATGCTCCCCTTTCAACTCGTCCATTCGCGGAGAGGTGCGAGAGTGGACGAATCGACATGCTTGGAAAGCATGCGTCCCGGCAACGGGACCGTGGGTTCGAATCCCACCCTCTCCGCCAAACTGAGCTTGCTCGACCGCGAGTCACCACAATGATTCTTGGCGAGCGGATAAAGCCCACACGCATTTTTAGGGGCCGGGCCCTGTGCAACAAAACCCTGTGAACTCCGCCAGGTCCGGAAGGAAGCAACGGTAAGCGGTACGTTTTGTGTGCCGCAGGATCACCTGGCCCCGCTTTCCAGATGACGTCTCTCGTGAGACGTCGTTCGTGAAGCGTCCGAATCTGCGACGAGATACGCTTCACGATGGACGAACGACGCAGCATGGATTACCAAGTCTCCGCCCGCAAATATCGGCCCGGTACCTTCGATGACGTCATCGGGCAACCGCATGTCGTGCAGACGCTGATGAACGCGATTGCCACGAAACGCATCGCTCACGCGTTTCTCTTCTCGGGGACCAGGGGCGTCGGCAAAACCACGGTGGCGCGGATTCTGGCGAAAGCGCTGAATTGCGAGCAGGGTCCGACCGGGACGCCCTGCAATACCTGCGCGAACTGTCTCGAGATTGCCCACGGCACCTCGGTCGACGTCGTTGAGATCGACGGCGCATCCAATACCGGCGTCGACGACGTCCGCGAGATCCGGGAGAACGTCAAGTTCACCCCCTTTCGCGGCCACTATCGGGTCTACATCATCGACGAAGTGCACATGCTGTCCACCTCGGCCTTCAACGCTTTGCTCAAGACCCTGGAGGAACCGCCGGCGCACGTTGTCTTCATCTTTGCGACGACCGAAATCCACAAGATTCCCGCCACCATTCTCTCCCGCTGTCAGCACTACAACTTCCGCCGTATCTCCAAGGCCGAAATCGTTCAGCGACTTCGGCATGTTGCCCAGCAGGATGGCCTGACGATCGAGGATCGCAGCCTGATGGCATTGGCGCGCGCCAGCGAAGGCAGCATGCGGGATGCCTTGAGTCTTCTGGACCAGGTCATCGCCTTCGGCGGAAAGACGATCCAACACCGCGACCTGGAGACGTTGCTTGGGACGGTGCCTCAGGAACGGGTACGGGCCATGATCGAAGCCATCATGGCGCAGGACAGCCGACAGGGGTTGCAGGTGATCGCCGAGTTGCTCGACCAGGGACATGACCTGCGAGCCTATTGCGCGGACTTGGTCGAGTATGCGCGTAACATGCTGGTGGCGGCGGTCGTCCCCTCCGGCCAGGATCTGCGAGGGTTGGTCGAAGCTACGGAAGAAGATATGGCGCAACTGGCGGGTGATGCCCAGCGATTCACGATCGAGCAACTCCAGGAACTGTTCAGACTGCTGGCGTCCGCCGAGGACAGTCTGCGCGCCAGCCAGCATCCGCGGTTTGTGCTCGAGGCAGCCACGGTGCGGGCCACCCGGTTGTTGACGGGTCGCGATGCCACGATGGTCCCTGCCACACCTACGGTCAGTCAGACCAAACCGGCCTCCGTCCGTCCTGCTGCGGCACCGGAGCCCGCGCGAGCGTCACAAGCGGCTCCCCGAGCGGAGGGTGGGAAGACGAGTGTCACCGCTCCGGTACCCGAACGGGGTACGAACAGGGTCGAAACGGCAAGCGGTACGGGGACCCCGCAAGCTCCGGTTCCGACGCGCGAAGCGACGACCGTAGCTCCCGGCCCAGTTTCCAGGCCCTTGCCTGCAGAGAGGAAGCCGGTGGGCGCTGCCGTGCATTCCAAGGGTTCGGAACAGGCGTCGTCAATCTTCGAGCCGGTGGCACCAATCAACCTTCAATGGGACCGGTTCCAGGAGGCGGTGACGGCGAACCATCCGAATATTGCGCCGTTTCTCGAAATGGGACGGCTGGTCGGGATCGAGGGAGCGCTGGTGACGCTGGCTTTCCCCAAGCAGGCTACGGTCGCGCGGGCCATGCTGGAGAAAGAAGACAATCTTCGGGCGCTCGCCGCACTCGGAGAAAAGCTGTATGGTCGGGTGCTGCGGGTCAGAATCATCGACGCCTCGGACGAGGACAACGGCGCCGCTCCCACGATGAAGGAGCTCCGTGTGGCGAAAGAACAGGAGCAGCGTCTGGTGCTGTTTCAACAGGCCAAGTCGCATCCGCTCGTCAAACAGGCGTTGGAAATGTTCGGCGGCGAATTGACGGAGGTGCGTACGACCGCTGTCCAGGAGGTACAGGAATGAAGAATCCGTTCGGCAACATGTCCAATATCCTGAAGCAGGCTCAGGCCATGCAGGAACAGATGGCCCGAATTCAGGAGCAAGCTGCCGCTAAAACCGTGTCGGGAACGGCCGGAGGCGGCATCGTCACCGTGACCGTCAACGGTGCGATGGACTTGGTCAGCGTCAAAATCNNCAAAATCGACCCGGAGGTCGTCAAGTCCGGTGATGTCGTGATGCTGCATGATCTGGTCGTCGCGTCCGGCAACGACGCGATGAAGAAATCCCGTGAGGTGATGGCCGAGGAAATGAAAGCCGTGACCGGTGGGATGAAGATCCCGGGGATGTTTTAGGCATACCTGGATATGGCGATTGATCAGCAGGGATTACTGGCCAAGCTGGTTCGTGAACTGGTCCGGCTTCCTGGAATCGGACAGAAAAGCGCCCAACGCATCGCGTTTCATCTCCTGAAAGCCGAACGGGAGGATGCACTGAGGCTGGCTGAAGCGATCCAGGCGGTCAAGGACGGTCTGTCGTTTTGCCGCCAGTGCCGGAACGTCGCGGAGGGAGAGCTGTGCGAGTTTTGTCGCGATCCCAAGCGTGATCACAGCAAAATCCTGGNNGACGGAGTGGGGCCGTCCGACATTCGTGCGGAGGAGTTGCTGGATCGAATCAAGGCCGGAGGGGTCGAAGAGGTCATCGTCGCCACCAATCTCACGATCGAGGGTGAGGCGACGGCGATCTACTTGACCAGGCTGCTCAAACCCCACCATGTGCGGGTCTCCAGGATCGCTTACGGCATTCCCGTGGGAATGGACATCGAGTATGCCGACGAAGTAACCCTCGTCAAATCAATCGAAGGGCGGAGAGAATTGTAGGATCGACGAGTTCGGGGGCCGATTGACCCCCTCCATTTGGGGCTGCTATAGTCGGAACCCTGTAGAGGGCTTGGAAGCGCATCCCGAGGTCACGTCACCGAGTAATCGATGAAGACTCAGGCAAAGCGGGCGGCTCCGGTTCGAGAGAAACGCGGCAAGGCAAACGGGGTCAAGTATCCCGACATTCAGCGGGATTTGGAGCGCCAGCGGGCGGCTATCCTGCAAGAAGTGGAAGATGTGCTGACCAATCGGACCGGGATGGAGAGCTTCCCGGATGTCAGCGATCAGGCCTCGGCGGAAACCGATCAGAACTTCTCCTTCCGTATCCGCGAACGCGAACGAAAACTCCTCAAGAAAATCGATGACGCTCTGAACCGGCTCGCAGCCAATACCTATGGGATCTGCGAACGTTGCGAGGGCGACATTCCCTATAAACGCCTCAAGGCTCGTCCGGTTACAACCCTCTGCATCGCGTGCAAGACGAGCCAGGAAGAGGAAGAGAAATCCCGTCGGTAAGTGATTCCTTCTTCCGCCAGTCCCACGATTCCCCCCACCAACTGAGTTCTCACGCGCTGTGCTTGGAGGCGCGGTTACCGCTGCTTGAGTTCCTTCACGCGCTGTTGTGCGAGGGCCGAACGGTCATCCTCTTCGGGATTGCCTTCGACGATGGCGAGATAGGTCTCGTACTCCGTGATGGCTCGGCGGGGGTTGTCTCGCTCGATGGCTTCGGCCAGGTTGAAACGCGCTCTGGCATAGTTGGGGCGTAAAGTGACGGCCTTTTCGAAGGAGGCGAGGGCATTCTTTNNCTTCCCGTAGACGGTGCCCAGGTTGTTCAAGACCTCCGGAGTATTCGGCCTCAGGGTGAGCGATTGCAGCATTTCGGCCTTGGCCTTGTCGAGGTTCCCGGCCGCTTCCCATGAGACTCCAAGCCGATGATGGAGCTCGGCTTGCCAAACCTTGTTCGTAAACCCACTGGCCGCGGCCTTTTGATAGGCATCCAGCGCAATTTTGTCATTCTTGGTTCCGCAGTAGGCGAGCTGGGCGGTTTGTCCCCGGGCGAACTGTTGCAGCGAAGGGAAGGGCTCTTTGTCTTCCGCGCCCTGCGTATCCAAACGTTGGCCGTCACGCTGCCCTCCTACCTGCCGTAGGCGGTCGAGGAACTCCTTCCGATAAGGCGAAAACAGCTTCACATAGGGGTCGATNNGGCCAACTGCGCGACCGTGAGATAAAATTCCAGCGCCGGCTTCAACTGCGAAAGCGTGTAGCGGAGCGTCTTGTAGGGGCCGAGATCCAAACCGGAGCGGAAGACAAAGAGCACGCCGACCAAGGTGCCGTCTTCGTCGAAAAAGTACGATTCCTCGGCCTTGGTGGCGCTCTGGTTTGCCGGGATCCTGAGTTCTTCACCGCTTCCCCAGGGGTGGCTCTCAGGCGCAGCGCCGGGATGTGCGTCGCGGAACGTCGATTTGCTGTCACAGAGCTTGGTGGATTTGAGCAGGTCCAGGTCACTTTCAGACGGCGGGAGGGGAGGTTTTACCGGGGGTGCTTGGCACCCGAAAAAGAGGAGACTGGCGGCCGCGAAGGCGGCCAACAACGATGCGTGAGACGGCATGCTCAGATCAAAATGCAGCATTTCCGTTTCTGGACGGATTCAGAATTTGGAGAATACACCAAACCGTGGGTCCAGTCGAATCAGGGAGACGTGGGCGCGGGAGTGGGCATGGCTCCCCGCCTGCGCGCGTGGGCAGGCGGGGAAGGTCGAGGAACCTTAGCGACGTTGCGAATCAACCATCGAATCTTCGGCGGTATACCCGAAGAGCCGCGGCGCGACGGAAGCGAGCGTATACAACGGGCGGTTGACCGTGTAGTCAAAGAACTGGCCGACCGGGTGGAGGATATACCCAAACCAGCGATAGGGATTATCGTTTGCCTGCGCTGCCGCGGCCGGGTCGGTATACACCAGCGACGTACTGTCCATCGCGCTGTAGATGCTGACCGGTGCGTTGTAGTTCTGATCGTTCATTGCCGTCTGCTGCGTGCTCGCACAACCGGTGGTGATGAGGAGGCCCAACATGAGTACTGCTACCGTGCCGCGCATACAATCCCTCTCTTTCTCTTGATGGGCGATCGGAAGTGCAAATGCTAAAGCTGTTGAAAAAAGTCTAGCGCAGGGTACCGATTCTGTCCAGCCGAAGGCGTTTCTACACAGATCGAAAGCAACCGTTGAAATATCATAAGGTTACGACAGCGAAAGCACCCGAATCGCGCCCAGAAACCGGGCACGAGGGTAAGAGAGCGGGAAGGAGGTGGTGGGCGATACTGGTATCGAACCAGTGGCCTCTTCCGTGTGAAGGAAGCGCTCTCCCACTGAGCTAATCGCCCACGGGGACGAAGTCTAACATGGTCCGAGGAGGGGGATCAACAAAGCGGCTCGCCGGCCGCATTCCTTGACATGGAGAAAAGCCGATTCCTACAATGAACCTCCTTCCACCTTCCAGGGGAATTCCGTTCATGCGTGAAGATGTCGTGATTGTCGGAGGCGGGTTGGCCGGCTCCGAAGCCGCCTGGCAAGCGGCCAACCGCGGGGCCAAGGTGACACTGTACGAAATGCGGCCGAAGGAATCGACCAAGGCGCACAAAACCGGCGACCTGGCGGAGCTGGTGTGCTCGAATTCTTTGGGGTCGGCCGATCCGCTGAATGCCCCGGGGATTCTGAAAGAAGAAATGCGCCGATTGAATTCGCTGGTCATCCGCTCGGCCGAACAGGCTCGCGTTCCGGCGGGATCCGCGCTTGCCGTCGACCGCGAGCAGTTTGCCCGCGGGGTGACCCAGGCGCTCGAAGGCCATCCGAACGTCCGCATCGCCCGGGAGGAAGTCGCGGAGATTCCACAGGATGCGGTCGTCATTATTGCCACGGGCCCGCTCACCTCGGACCGTCTGTCCAAGGCCATCACCGAGTTGACGCACGAAAAGCATCTGTATTTCTTCGATGCCATCTCACCCATCGTCGATGCCGATTCGATCAACATGGAGATCGTCTTTCGCGCGTCGCGTTATGGAAAAGGGGGCGACGATTACCTCAATTGTCCGATGGATGAGGCGGCGTACCATGCGTTCTATGAGGCGATCATGGCCGCGGAAAAGGTACAGCCCAAAGAGTTTGAGAAGATCCCCTACTTCGAAAGTTGCATTCCGATCGAGGTCATGGCCGAACGCGGACGGCAGACGATGCAGTTCGGGCCTTTGAAGCCGGTGGGATTGACCGATCCGCGCACGGGCACGCAGCCGTATGCGGTCGTGCAGCTACGGGCTGAGAACGTCCACGGCACCTGTTACAACTTGGTGGGCTTCCAAACGAAACTCACCTACCCGGAACAGAAGCGCGTCTTCCGCTTGATTCCCGGGCTGGAACAGGCGGAATTCCTCCGATATGGCAGCTTGCACCGCAACACCTTTATCAACTCGCCGCAGTTGCTGAGAGAGACGCTTCAATTGAAGGCCAGACCGAGTCTGTTCTTCGCAGGTCAGATGGTGGGCGTCGAGGGGTACACTGAATCGGCGGCCATGGGTGGTTTGGCGGGGATCAACGCCGCCCGTGGGCTTGCGGGGTTGCCGCTGGTCACGCCGCCCCCGACGAGTGCGCACGGTTGTCTCATCGGGCACATCGCGAAGAGCGATCCCCGGCATTTTCAGCCGATGAATACGAACTTCGGACTCTTCCCTCCGCCGACGGCCAAGATCCGTGACAAGGACCAAAAACGTCGGTACATTCAGCAACGTGCCCTCGAGGATTTCGACGCATGGATCGCCCGATCCGGGATTTCTTGAGATTTCTGGAAGTCCAGCAGGCTGCGTCGCCCCAAACCGTCCGTGCCTATGCCTCCGATCTGAATCAGTTTGCGGCATTCCTGCGACAAGGGGACGCTGAGGTGCGAGCCCGTTTCCCCCTGACGGTTCAACCGGGACATATTCGGAACTATCTGGCCGCCCTGGACCGCGGTGGAGAGAAAAAGTCGTCCCTCGCAAGAAAGCTGGCGTGTCTTCGAAGTTTTTACCGCTTCCTGGTCAGGGTGGGACAAGCGGCGGGCAATCCGGCGGAGGAGGTTCGGGCTCCCAAGCTGCCCAAGCGTCTACCGCGCGTGCTGACCAAAGACGATGCGGGTGCACTGATGGAGTTCCCGCTTGAAGCAGGCCGACATGCCCTGCGGGATCGTGCGATTTTGGAGACCCTCTACTCGACCGGGGCACGGGTGAGCGAGTTGGTTGGGATGAATGTCGAGGATATCGATCGCGACCAGGAAACCGTTCGCCTCTGCGGAAAAGGGCGGAAAGAACGGGTGGTGCCCATCGGGACCATTGCCCTTCAGGCGATCGCGGAGTACCATGCGCAGTCTCCTGTCGGTGCCGACCGAACCGGACGACGCAGCACCCAGGCCAGGCCGGTATTCCGGAACAATCGCGGCGGACGTTTGACAGCGCGAACGATCGCGCGGCTCGTGGCCAAGTATTCGCGGCGGCTGGCCGGAGGCACGATCAGCCCGCATACCCTTCGCCATTCGTTTGCCACGCATCTGCTGGATGAAGGGGCGGATTTGCGCGCCATTCAAGAAATGTTGGGACATGCGTCATTGAGCACCACTCAACAATACACGCATCTGGCGACGGACCAATTGCTTGCGGTGTACGATCGTGCGCATCCTCGGGCAGGGAAACCCGGCGGTTCAACATCCGTCGTAAAGGAGAAACGCGTCCCATGATCATCCGTTCCACGACCATCCTGTCCGTCAGGCGGGATCATCAGTTGGCAATGGGATGCGACGGTCAAGTGACGGTCGGGACGACGGTCATGAAGCACAACGCCAAGAAAATGCGGCGGATGCACGGCGATCGTGTGCTGGCCGGATTCGCCGGGGCGACCGCAGATGCCTTTACCCTCTTTGAAAAATTCGAGGCCAAGCTGGCGGAGTATCGTGGGAACCTGACTAGGGCAGCCGTGGAACTGGCGAAGGAGTGGCGGACGGATCGGGTACTGCGGCGTTTGGAAGCGCTCCTGGCCGTGGCCGACCTCGATCACTCCTTTGTCATCTCCGGAACCGGCGACGTGGTGGAGCCGGAAGATGGCATCCTGGCCATCGGTTCCGGCGGCCCGTATGCGCTGGCCGCGGCCCGTGCCTTGCTGGCTCATTCCTCCCTCACGGCGCACCAGGTGGTGCAGGAATCCATGCTGATCGCCGCCGGCATCGACATTTACACCAACCAGCAGATTGTGATTGAAGAGTTGTCGCGCTAGGATGCCGCACCGATGAGTCTCGAAGTCGACATGCCGGCCCTCAACGTGAACACCTTGACGCCGCGCCAAATCGTGGCCGAGCTGGATCGGTACGTGATCGGCCAGCAGGAAGCGAAGCGGATGGTCGCCATTGCGTTGCGGAACCGGTGGCGACGGCAGCAATTGCCGCCGGAATTGCGCGACGAGGTCATGCCGAAGAACATCATCATGATCGGACCGACCGGCGTCGGGAAGACCGAGATCGCGCGGCGGCTCGCCAAGCTGGCCGAAGCCCCGTTCATCAAGGTGGAAGCGTCAAAGTTTACGGAGGTCGGCTATGTCGGACGGGACGTCGAGTCGATCATCCGCGACCTCACGGAGTTGGCGATCAATCTCGTGAAGTCCCAACGTCTGGCCGAGGTGCAGCAACGGGCGGAACGGCTTGGGGAGGACCGGTTGCTGGAGTTGCTGCTGCCCGGTCCCCCGCCGAGGCCGACTCCGGGATTCGTCGACCAGCCCGAGTCGCGCACGGAGTCCCCCGCATCGGCCGAATCCACAGACGCCACCCGGTCCAAATTGCGATTGCTCCTCCGTGAGGGGAAGCTCGACGACCGATCCGTCGAGGTAGAAGTCAAGGATCGCGCGCTGCCCATCGGTATGATCTCGAACGTCGGCGGGCTCGAGGATTTGGAGAGCAATCTCCGCGATATGTTGGGCGGAATGTTCCAGGGGAAAAAGAAAAAGCGCCAGATGAAGGTCCCCGACGCATTGAAAGTACTGACGCAGGAGGAAGCGCAGAAGCTGATCGACATGGACACCGTCGTGCGGGAGGCCATCATCCGGGTGGAACAGGCCGGCATCGTGTTTCTGGATGAAATCGACAAAATCGCGGGTCGTGAACGGACGATGGGTCCGGATGTCTCGCGCGAAGGGGTGCAACGCGATCTGTTGCCGATCGTCGAAGGGTCGACCGTCAACACCAAGCATGGGCCCGTCCGGACCGACCACATTCTCTTCATCGCCGCCGGGGCGTTTCATGTCGCGAAACCTTCCGATCTCATCCCCGAACTGCAGGGGCGCTTCCCCATCCGAGTCGAGTTGGCTCCGCTGACCCAGGACGACTTCGTCCGCATCCTCACGGAACCGCGCGGCGCGCTCGTGCAGCAGTATCGGGCGTTGATGGCCACCGAAGGCCTGACGGTGGAATTTACGCGCGAAGGATTGGAAGAAATCGCCGCGACGGCGGTCCAGGTCAACGAACGGACCGAGAACATCGGCGCTCGCCGGCTCTTTACCATCATGGAACGGTTGCTGGAACAGGTGTCGTTCGACGGGCCCGACAGTCCGGATCAGACGATCGTCATCGACGCCCGGTATGTGAAGGAGCGACTGCACGATATCGTCAAGGATCAGGACCTCAGCAGATACATCCTTTGAGAAAGCCGTCAGCGATCAGCTTTCAGCCGTCAGCGTTCGGGGCTGACAGCCGATGGCTGAGAGCTGAAGGCTGGGAGCGACGCGACCATGAACAAGCTGATTAAGAAAGCCAACGTCCTGATCGAAGCGCTGCCGTACATCCGGACGTTTCAGCGTAAGACCGTCGTCATCAAGTACGGCGGCCACGCGATGACCGATGCGTCGCTCAAAGAACGCTTCGCGCAGGACGTCGTGCTCCTGAAATATGTCGGGTTGAACCCCGTCATCGTGCATGGCGGTGGCCCACAGATCGACAAGATGCTGGACCGGCTCGGTATCGAAGCCAAGTTCCGACACGGGGTCCGTGTCACGGACCCGGACACCATGGAAATCGTGGAAATGGTCCTGGCGGGGCGGATCAACATGGAAATTGTCGATCTCTTGAACCGCCACGGCGGCAAGGCGGTTGGCCTGAGCGGCAAAGACGGTGGGCTGATGCTGACGAAACCCTTGACCGTCAAGGCGTGGGCGGAGAGTCTCGAAAAGGAATTGGACGACGATGACGAGGAGGGAGATTTCGGCTTGGTCGGCGACGTGCAGTCGGTCGATCCGACCCTGCTGCTCAAACTGCAAGAAGACCACTACATTCCTATCATCGCACCGATCGGCACCGATCGGGAAGGCAACACCTACAATATCAACGCCGATCTCGTGGCCGGGGCCATCGCCGCGGCGCTGAAGGCCGAGAAGCTGGTGATGTTGACGGACGTCAAGGGCATCCGTGACGCCAACGGTCGCCACCTGTCGACCGTCTCGCGCAAGGATGTGCAGCGCATGGTGAAGCGGGGGACGATCAGCGAAGGCATGCTGCCGAAGGTCCATGCCTGCCTTGACGCCTTGGCCGGCGGGGTCGGCAAGGCCCACATCATCGACGGGCGGGTGCCCCACGCCATCCTGCTCGAGATCTTTACCCATAAGGGTATCGGCACGGAAATCGTTTCTTAACCCGTGATTGACCGGATCAGTGCCCACCTGCGTGTCCTCGTCGGAGAACGGCATCCTCATACCTCGCGTGAGTCACTGCTGGCGGCCGAACGGTACATTGCCCAGACATTCGCAGAACTGGGATATGCCGTCGAGCCTCATTCCTTTGATGCATTGGGCGGAACCTATCGGAACCTCCTCGTCAGTGGAGGACTGGCCGCTCGACCAGGCGAACCGGCTCTCCTCGTCGGAGCGCATTATGATACGGTCATAGGCTCGCCGGGCGCCGACGACAATGCCAGCGCCGTGGCCGTGTTGCTGGAATGTGCGAGGGCATTGCGACAGGTCTCATTGCAGCGGCCCGTCCGGTTCGTCGCGTTCTGTCTGGAAGAAGAAGATCTGCTTGGAAGCCGCGCCTACGTGACTGCATTACGGCAACGAGGGGAGGGATTGGCCGGGGCCATCATTCTGGAGTGCGTCGGTTATGCGTGCTCGGAAGCGGGGACCCAGCAAGCGCCCCCACATGTGCCGGTCGCCGTTCCCAGCGTGGGCAACTTCCTCGCAGTGGTAGGGAACCAAGCCTCGGCGTCATTGGTCAGTCTCCTCACGGCAGCGGGCCATCGAGCGGTTCCGGACTTGCCGCTGGTTCCGCTGATCGTGCCGGGCTGTGGCGAACAATTGCCGGATACCAGGCGCAGTGACCATGCGGCCTTCTGGGATGAGAGTTATCCGGCCGTCATGTTGACCGATACGGCCAACTTCAGAAATCCCAACTACCACCAACCGACGGATACGCTGGAAACGCTCGACGTGGAATTTATCGCACGGGTCGCTCGATTGGTGACCGAAGCCGTTCGGCACTGGGCCGAATCGGACCGCCACGATGCGTAGCCGACCGAGCATCATGACTGCATCGCGGCGGGCCATTGCCACCGTGTTCGAGCGCCTCGACTATGGGGCACTGGGGACCATTTACTGCGATGAGGGTGGGGATGAATTCTGGAAGGCGAAACGGGAGCACTGCCGCCGTCTGGGAGCCAAGCTCGGTCTCGCATTGTTATCTCGGCTGAAAGAAGGAGGGACGAGTCTCTATGTGGGGGCCGGTGTCGCAGAAATCCCGCTCGTTCTCCTGGAGCGTCTGGAAAAGCACCGAGGGGTGACGGCGTGCAACCTCCGACGGGAAGAAGTGGCGATTCTCAATCGAGCCTGCGACGGACTCCCTGTGCGATTTCACCACCGTGATGCCGGTCTGGTGCGTGGCTCGTACGATCACCTGTGGTTCGTGAGTGTCGCGAACGATCCCGAACGGTTTCCGGAATTATCCGCCCTCTCATATGGACGGGCGAACCCTGTGACGTTCAACGCCAGGAACTTCATTTCTGAGCAGCGTGCGGTGGCGAGGCTGGTGAACCGATGTCTCGGGCGGCTGACGATCCCCGGGTTGGTGACGACGACCGTCGAGGAGGTCGTCTGGATCGCCGATTGGTGTCATCGACGTGGTGTTCCCTACCGCATCGAGGACCGGACCTACCCATCCCCCACGGTCGGCGACCCGATCTGTTTTGTTCGCGTGGGGTCTGAGATGGCGGATGTTTCAGCAGGACGTCCAAAACAGGGGCCGACGAGGCCGCAGTGAAAGAAAGCCCGAGGCGTGCGTCTCCTTCGTGCGTTGCGGGCTTGATTGATGCGAGAACGAAGTTGGGCGGCTTTTCGGCGTCCTGCCTACACCCAGAAGCCGGGCCGAAGCTTGTCAGGCCCTGACTTATATTGGCGGGAGTAGCGGACATAGTTCTCTGCCGATTCCTTGATCCAGGCCAATTCCTGCTCCGTGACGGCACGTTTGACCTTGGCCGGCGAGCCCAGGACGAGGCTCTTGGGAGGGACGGTCGTGCGTTCGGTCACGAGCGCCCCGGCTCCCACAACCGAGTCCTCGCCGATCACGGCGCCGTCCATGATGATCGCGCCCATGCCGACCAGGACGCGATCCTTGACGGTGCAGCCATGCAGGACCACGTGGTGCCCGACCGTCACGTCGTCTCCGATGATCAAGGGGTGGGTGTCGTGGGTGACATGGAGCATGCAGAGGTCCTGCACGTTCGTCCGGTGGCCGATGCGGATGTAGTTCACGTCCCCGCGGATGACGGCGTGAAACCAGGCGCTGCATTCCTCGCCCATCACCACGTCGCCGATGACGACGGCCGTGTCTTCGATAAAGCAGGAGTCCGGGACGGTCGGTTTGATGCCCTGAAACGTGCGGATCATCGTGCTGACTCTAGGATAGGCACCTTGGGAATAGCAAGAGTCGAGGTTTGACAGGCTTTTCCAGCCTCTCGTAGACTGCCTCCATGTCTCGCAAAACGCTTCCCATGAGTCACGAACCAGGGACATCTTCCCCTCGCCCTCCCCTCTCCGCAGGCACGGGAGCGAGAGTGAGGGAGAGGGGAACGACCATCGGGTTCGTCAACCTGGGCTGTTCCAAGAACCAGGTCGATTCCGAGGTGATGCTGGGCACGCTTGTCTCCGGCGGCTTCGAGCCGACGGGGGACGCCCGCAAGGCCGAGGTCGTCATCATCAATACCTGCGGGTTCATTGAAGAAGCCAAGCAGGAATCCATCAACAGCATCATCGAACACGGTCGGTTGAAGAAAACCGGCGCCTGCCGCGTGTTGATCGCCGCCGGATGCCTGGCGCAGCGCTACCAGGGGGAGTTGTTGAAGGAACTCCCCGAACTCGACGGCGTGGTGGGGACCGGAGAATTCGGGCGCATCGCGGAGATTTGCCACTCCTTGTTGGCGCCCAAGCCCAGCCGGCAACGCCTCTGGATCGGGGAGCCTCCCTATCTGTACGACGAACTGACCCCGCGCATCAGACTCAGTACCCCCCACAGCGCCTATCTCAAGATTGCCGAAGGGTGTAACCGGAACTGTGCCTTCTGTGCGATTCCGATCATGCGCGGCAAGCAACGGAGTCGGCCGATCGAGTCGATCGTGGCAGAGGCGCAACGGCTCGCCGGGGAAGGGGTGAAGGAACTGAACCTGATTTCCCAGGACACCATTAACTACGGGGTCGATCTCGGCTTTCGCCATGGATTGGTCGCGCTGTTGCGGGCGTTGGTCAAAGTCGAGGGGGTGCGCTGGATCAGGCCATTTTACCTCTATCCGCAACAGGTCACCGATGAGCTGCTCGAGCTGTACGCGGAAGAGGAGCGGATCACGAAGTATATCGACATGCCGCTTCAGCACATCAACGACGCGATGTTGAAGCACATGCACAGGCTCGGCGACCGAAGGCACCTCACCGCCTTGGTCGATCGAATCCGGGCCAAGATCCCCGGAGTCTTTTTTCGGACCGCCTTTATCGTCGGGTTTCCTGGTGAGACGGATGCGGCATTTGAAGAACTGCGGCGGTTCATCCAGGAGACCGAGTTCGATCGCGCCGCCGTGTTCCTCTATTCGGACGAAGAGGGAACGGGTGCCGTTGAACTCGATGGCAAGGTCGATCGGGCGGTGATGGACGAGCGCCGCAATGAGTTGCTCGCGCTCCAGGAGTCGATCGCAACCGCGAAGAACCGGCAGTACCTCGGCCGCACGCTTGAGGTCCTGATCGATGGAGTGTCGGAAGAGTCGGACCGGTTGTTAGAGGCTCGCCATCAGGGGTTGGCGCCGGAGATCGACGGGGTCGTGTATTGTGACCGAAAGGCTGGGGCCCCCGGTGAGTTTGTCCGGGTCACGGTGACCGATGTTGCGGGGTACGATTTGATTGCCCGGCCGGCCAGCGAGTCGAAGCAGCGCTCGCCCCAACCGCTGATCACGCCGAAGAAGGCTGCCCAGGGCTACCGCTGAGGCGAACCCCAGCGGCAGCCCGGACAGCCGCGCTTATGCCTTCGCGCTCAGATAGAGCGACGCACCTCGACGGTTGATCAACACCAGCACCTGCTCTCCCTTCTTCAGGTCCGCTGCAACCCGATCATAGTCCTTGGCGGAGGTCACCGGCTGTTTGTTGATTTCACGGATCACGTCTCCAGGCATGAGACCGGCCCGCTCTGCACTGCTGTCCGGTTCGACGCTCATCACGACGACGCCCTGCAGTTTCCCCTTGAGCCCCAGCTCCTGGGCCGTGTTCCGGTCGAGATCCTGAACCGCCAGGCCCGCCAGGGGGTGGTCGGTTCCGCCCGTTTCCGCCTTGGCCACCTGGGTGCTGTCCGGTAGTTCACCGACGCTGACGGTCAGGTCTTTCTTCCGGCCGTCTCGAATCACCGTGACCGTCGCATTGCTGCCCACCGGAGTGCGGGTCACCGCCCGCTGCAGCGCAACCGCATCGTCGATGGCGGCGCCCTGGAACATCGTGATCACGTCGCCCTGCTTGAGCCCACCGCGGTCGGCCGGTCCCTCTTCCTTGACCTCGGTGACGACGGCGCCTTTGCCGTCGCTTACGCCGAACGACTTCGCCAGATCGGGCGTGAGGTCCTGGATGCCGACGCCCAGATACCCGCGTACGACCTTTCCCGTCTTGATAAGACTTTCATAGATGGGTTTGCTCATCGTCGTGGGCACGGCGAAACCGACACCCTGATATCCGCCGGTCTGCGAAAAGATGGCGGTGTTGATCCCGACTAACTCGCCGCGGGTGTTCACCAGCGCGCCCCCCGAGTTGCCAGGATTGATGGCGGCGTCGGTCTGGATGAAGTCTTCGTACTGGGTAATCCCCATGCGTCCGCGGCCCAGCGCGCTCACGATGCCGAGGGTCACGGTCGAGTTCAATCCGAACGGGTTGCCGATGGCCAGCACGTACTCGCCGACTTGCAGCTTGGACGAATCGCCCCAGGGGATCGTCGGGAGGTTGCTTCCGTCGATTTTGATCACGGCGATGTCGGTTTTGGGATCGGTTCCGACGATGCGCCCTTTGAATTCGCGTTTGTCAGGCAGCGTTACGGTGACGGTGCGCGCCCCGGCGATGACATGGTTGTTGGTCAGGACATAGCCGTCCGGCGCGACGATCACCCCGGAGCCCTGCCCGCCGTCCCGCCGTTCCCGCGGCTCCATCGGCGGCCCGAACCGGCGCGGGCCGAACGGGCCCCACGGCGAGCCGAAAAACTCCTCCATCCGGTCGCGGGAGTTTCCGGAATCCGCGATCTTCTCCACGCCGCTCGTGGTGATGTTGACGACGGCCGGCGTCACCGCTTTCGCGACCTCGGTAAATCCCGACATCGGCAGGCCGACGGGGCCGGATATCTGATGGCTGTCGCTCACGGCCGGTGAACTCGATGCGTGTGACGTCGTGAGAGTGACGTAGCTCCCGACCAAGGCCGTGCCGAGCACGGCCATACCGAGAAACGTTCCTAAAGATTCCTTTACGCGTTTCATGTCTCCCTCCTCTGAATGAACAATTTGGCGACGTGCACGGCACTCGCACGTTCTGCAGGGAGCGTAGCAATGGGGAATGAGAACCGGATTAGGCGCGGATTAGAAGTGTCTTATGCGGGCGCGGGCGCAAGAGGGAGCAGAATCGTAAACGTGGAGCCTTTGCCCACCTCGCTTTGCACCTCGATACGCCCATGGTGGGTTTCGGCAATCCATGCACAAATGGACAGGCCGAGCCCGGTGCCTTTCTTGGTGTGGGCGCGTGCCTCGTCGGTGCGGAAGAACCGGTCGAAGATCTGCCTGTGATATTCGGGCGGAATGCCGATGCCCCGGTCCATCACGGCCAGCCGCACCGTGCGTCCTTCCACGCGGAGGTCGATTCGCACCGTGCCGCCGGGATAGGAATATTTCACCGCATTGTCCACGATGTTCAGGATCAATTCGCGGAGGCGCAACTCGTCACCCAGCACGACGGCCGGCGAAATCGTGCCGAGCATCACTTCCACGTTCCGTTCCTGCCCCAGCAGGCATGCTTGACGCTGGATGTCCTCGACCAGGGTTTCCAGATTGACCGGCTGAAACTCCATTTTGATCTGTCCCAGGTCGGCTCGGGAGAGAAAAAGCAGTTCGTCCACGATGCGGGACATCCGGTCGATCTCTTCGAGATTGCTCTCGAGCACGGCGACATAGTCTTCGACGGGGCGGGTGCGGCGAAGCACCAACTCGGTTTCTCCCTTCATGACGGTCAGCGGAGTCCGGAGTTCGTGGGACGCGTCGCTGCTGAACTGGCGGATCTGGGAGAACGAGGTTTCGAGGCGGGCGATCATGTTGTTGAACGTGTCGGTGAGCCGCCCGATTTCGTCGGATGATCGGGGCGTGGTCAGCCGTTGCGTGAGATCCCCCGCGGCGATTCGTTGGGCCGCCAACGTGATCGAGTCGACCGGCCGCAGGGCGCGCCCGGCCAGGAACCATCCACCGATCAGAGCAACGGCCACCGCCAGGGGCGCCATGATGAGCAGCACGATCAGGAAGCGGCGGAGCGTCTCCTCGACGCCTTCGAGGGTCGTCCCTACTTGCACGATGTAGAGCAACGAGCCTCGATAAATGATCGGGACGGACACCATCCGAAGCGGCGGTTCGTTGGGATACTTGGCCGACTCGAAGATGGTGCGACCGGTGAAGGCGACCTCCAGCGCATGGCGGCTCAATGGGACGTCATGCTGCCGGATGTTGGGCGATCGGATCGTGATCGTGCCCGACGGGCTGAAGATCTGGAAGAATTTGTCGATCCGGGCGAGCTCGGGAAATTGACTGAGCAACTCCTCCTCGTCGAGCAGCGGGAGGAAGCCGCGTTCCTCGAGCGACCGGACGGCGGCCGTCGCCGTTTCTTCAAGCGATTCGTCCACCTGGTCGCGCAGGGTGCGCGCGGTCACGGTGTAGAGGATCAGCGAAAAGGTGAGCAGGATCAGGGCGAGCGCCGTTCCGTACCACAGGGTCAGTCTGACGCGAAGCGGCATCAATCGACCTTCAGCATGTACCCACTGCCTCGGATGGTATGGATCAGCTTCCGGGGGCGACCCCGGTCGATCTTGTTGCGAAGGTAATTGACGTAGACGTCGATGACGTTGGTGAAGGTGTCGAAGTCCTGGTTCCACACGTGTTCCGAAATCATGGGACGGGTCAGGACGCGACCGGCATGGCGCATGAAATACTCCAGGAGCGCATATTCCTTGACGGTGAGATCGATCCGCTGTCCACCGCGGGTCACCTCACGGGTGGCCGGATTCAGCACCAAATCGTCGATCTGGAGCACGCCCGGGACGTCAGAGGTGCCGCGCCGCAAGAGTGCGCGCACACGGGCCAGGAGCTCGTCGATGGCGAACGGTTTGGTCAAATAGTCGTCCGCTCCTGCATCGAGGCCTTTGACGCGCTGATCTACCTTCGATTGAGCGGTGAGAATCAAGACCGGCGTATGGATCTTTTCTTTGCGCAGCCGTTTGAGGACTTCCAGACCGGGCAGACTAGGCAGCATCAGGTCGATCACGATCAGATCGTAATTCCCGCTCAAGGTCATATCCAGGCCTTGGGCTCCGTCTTCGCACAGGTCGACGGCGTAGCTTTCTTCCTCGAGGGCGCGCTTGATGAAGCACCCGACTTTGGTCTCGTCTTCAATGACCAGGACGCGCATAGCACGGATGGTAAGTCTGTGGATTATACCAAAGGCAGCCACCAGAGGAAGCAGAGGCTGGAGGAATCCGGCGAGACCGTCAAAGAGAGGAAGCGCCCCCGTCCTTGGTCTTCTGCCTGAGACGACAGAGGCTGCGAATGTCTTTCCACTCGTCGTTCGGCAGCAGTGAGGTGGCTTGAGGCGGTCGAGGCCCCGCCAGCGTCAGGAGTGTGGCAAGGCGTTCGCCCATGTTGGGATGGGTGGCGAGGAAATCGAGCGGGCCCGCGTGGTCCTTGGTCTCCTTCTGCATGATGCCGTAGAAGGCGATCATGGCAGTGGGATCGAGACGGGCCGTCTGCATCATTTTTAGCCCCTCGATGTCCGCTTCCGTTTCGTGAGCGCGGCTGTAATGGAGGGACCCCATGGTCCGTGCTCCTTCCAGTCCCCAGGCCAAGCCGCCGGAGAAATCACCGGAGACGGCCGTCAGCAGAAAGGTGCTCGCCGTCTGTTCAAGGATCGCGCGGGTCGCGTGTCGCTTATAGATGTGCTGAAGCTCGTGGGCCAGTACACCGGCCAATTGTTCCGGCGTTTCCGTGTGCTCCAGCAGTCCGCGCAACAACAGGACATGACCGCCGGGCGCGGCAAAAGCGTTGACCTGGGGGCTGTCGAGGACATAGAGCCGGATTTGATAGAGGGAAGAAGGGACCGTCGCGGTCAGTGATTGCACGATGCGCGACAACTTCTCGGTGCGTGCCGGATCCTTGCACTGCCGGTCCTCGGGTGCCAGATGTTCGACCACCTGCTTCCCCAGAGTGTCTTCCCAGGACACGGGCACATATGGGGTGGCGGCGCTCGCGAATCCGGGAATCCCCCATCGATAGATGCCGGCCGTCAACGCCACCACGGCGACGGCGGCGAGCATGGTCCATCGAACACGTGCGTCCCGCCAGACGGGATTGTGGAAGCGACGGGCGAATGCAGGGGCGACCCTGTGGAGTTCGGTCAGCAGGGCGGTGGAAGAGATGACGATGGTTTCCGAGGGTTCCGCACCGAACTCCAAACGGACCGGTTCGCCCGCATAGGTCCCCTGCGTTTGGCGGATCTGACCGTAAGGCCAGTGCCTCGTCTCTCCGCTCGGCGTGAGGATTTGCAAGGTGTCCGGCGTCACCTGTATGGTGACCCGGTGGCGGGCGGCGCTGCGACCGTCGAGGTAGTGGGCTGTCCAGGTCTTCGGCATGGGATCTAGTCCATTTCGAAGCCAGTGTCGAGCAGGTTCGACAACCCTTCGCCGGTGACCGAGGCGCCGGTGGTCTCCTGCAAGACCTCCTCGAGGTTGACCGGACCTTGGAGGACGAGGTTGCCGGCGAAGAATTGCGCGTTTCGCACCGTGACCCATGGCCAGGCAAATCCAAGCGTGGCCATCAGCAGAAGGGCGTTGCCCAGGTACAGGGTGAAGAGCTTCTGCCACGTGATGCTGGAGGAAAAGCGGGCCATACCGAACGTGGTGTGATCCCAAAAATACTTCTGCTTCTTACCAAGGAACCAGATCCAAAAGGGTCCGAGGACCAACGGTATCAAAAGGAGAGCCAAGCCGGCATTTGCCAGCCGGAGCGAGGCCATGATTCCGCACAACGTCAGAACGGCATAGGTCATGAAGAGCGTGGCGGCAAACGGCACGACCAACCCGGAGCCGTGTCCGGTGAACTGAAAGCGCTGGTTGCCGAAATACGTGTGTGAGTTGAGAAACGCCTGACGCTGCGTCTGGAAGTATGGGTAGTAGGTACCCAGAGACAGGGCCGTCAGCAGCCACCCCTTGCTATACAGTTTCAAAAAGTCCCACGTCCGTCCGCGGAACGAGAAGCGGATGCCCCGCCAGGACGTTCTGGTGCAGCGATAGCGGCGGGCACTGACGATCGCGATCGGGACATAGACGAAGAGCACCATACCTGCCAGCCATCGCAGGATCAGGTCGATCCACGGTGGGAAATCCAGCAGTTGCTCCGCTGCGCTCAACGAAAAATAGGGAACTCCGAACACGACCATCGCTTTCAGAAACCCGACGTACAGTTCCTTCCCTGTGCCATGGTAGGCGAAGCGATCCCCGCCGAACGCGGTTTGACTGAACAGATACCGCCGTATTTTGGCCTTGGCCCAGAAATGGTACAGGCCGAGCGTGAGGATCGTCAGGCAGACGTTGACGATCTGCATGCCGAACAACGTGCCGCCGGCGCCGTGAAAGGAGAATTTCAGCCGGGACGGAGGCTTTGGGGGACTTGGGTCAGGAGTCGCGGGTGGTCCGGTCGATACTGATGGGTCGGTCGTGTCGGTGGAAACATCCTGGGACCCTTGTCGTTGCAGTGCCAGCACTGCGAACCGTGCGCCGCACGTTGGGCAGGTGCTTCGGGCCGATGGCTTGAACCGCGCGGGAGTTCGAATCCTATAGCGCGTCTCGCACTGCCGGCACTCGACTCGCGGCGTCTCGTCGGTCTTTGTCGCAAGGTTCCACATCGTCACGTTCGACTAACAAGCCTTCCGATACCCGAATGCACAGGCTTTCCGAAGATCGTCCATGAACCCTTTGGCATCGCCTTTGCTCCTCCGAAAGAAAGAGCGTTCGAAATAACCCCGCCCGCTGTTCGGTTGGGCCGTCAGGAATTGGTCCCACAAGGCCAGTCCTTGGTCCCACTGTTCTCGGTTCGCGTGAATCCAGGCCGCCTGTCCATACGCGTCCATGAACGAGGGGTCGAGCCGAATAGCCGTGCGAAACGCGATGAGCGCGTCGTCGTGAGCGCCCTTCTGCACGAGCGTCATGCCTCGATTGAAATACGCCTCCGGGTACTGGGGGTCCAAGGCGAGCGCGTCGGCGTAGGCGATCAGTGCCTGGTCGTAGAGGCCCTTCTTCTGGAGGTCGGATCCTTGTGCAAGCAGCGCCTTCGCCTGCGTGAACTCCTGGCCGCCATGCGCACGCAGCAACGCGATGACTTCCTCATCCTCGTTCTCTGCGGCGAGTTCCAGCGCCGTCTGCCCGTGCGATTTCTGATTCACATTGATGCCGTGCTCGATGAGCACTTGAGCTGCTGCAAGATGGCCTTGCCGCACGGCGCGATGGAGCGCCGAATCTCCGCAATTGCACACGGTGTTCACGTCGGCTCCTTTCACGATGAGGGCGCCGATGGTGCGAGCATGGCCATGATCCGCTGCGGTCAGCAGCGGCGTGTAACCCTCCGGCGTTCTGACATTCGCGTTGGCCCCGCGTTGCAAGAGCGCGGCGACGACGGGCGTCCGTCCGCGTTTCGCCGCTTCGTAAAGGGGCGTGCGTCCCCTGCCGTTTAGGACGTCGACGGGAGCGCCGGCGTCAAGCAGGGCGGCAACTTGTTCGGCATCCCCTCTTGCCGCCGCAAGGTGCAGTGCGGTCCATCCGTTCGCACGCAGGACCAGCGGCGACAAGAAGACCTGGTCGACATCATAGGGGTCGTGCGTGGCTTTGACCTGCACGAATAGGGAGCCAAGCAAGGCGGCCAGCACCAGATAATTGAGCAGGCCCGCCAGTGAGGCGACGACGATTCCGATGCGACGTTGGCGCACCGGTATAGAGGGGAGTGGGAGGGGCGACGGCGTCCCGTTGTCTCGGGCGAGGCCGCTCTCCTGTTCGATCTCTGCCGGCACGAGGATAAGGTTATTGACGCAGCCTGAACAGGAGACTTGATGCAGCGGCCGTCCTGGTTCGAGTTCGTATGAAGTCGCCGTGCGGCAAAACGGGCATTCAATCGGAAACGGGGATGTTGGTGGGGTCGGTGGTGAGAGCGCAGCAGAGGTGCCGCCGGGGTGAATGGTTGCCATGGTGCCGTACGACCCTTCGCCCAAGCCGTGCTCTGGAACAATCTGCGGAATCCACCGCCGTAGGGCCTTTCGGGTGATCAATAAAAAGCATAGCTGAAAACGACAGGAGCGCAACCGGTGAGAGGGGCGCCGTGGAAGAGGATTGAACGGGTTGTTCCATAAGGGGAAGCTCGGGTGGAAAGCGGTTCCCGGTGAGGCCCGGAACGGTCGCTAGGCCGGCGAAAACCGGGTGATTGTGACCGGGGCGTACTGAATCGCAGGACCCTCCGGGCGCCGGTAGGCCAGCGTGTGGCGAAGCCAGTCGCGGTCGTTTCTCTTCGGGAAGTCGGCCCGATAATGCGCGCCGCGGCTCTCCTCCCGTTTCAGGGCGCTCACCACAATCGTATCGGCAATGTCGAGCAGGGACTGAAGTTCCAGGGCTTGAATCAGGTCGGTATTGAAGATGCGCCCTTTGTCCTCCAAACGCACGGTTTCTGCCCGCTCCTTGAGGGTCTGAATGGCTCGCTGTGCCTCGCGCATGGACTCCTGCGTCCGGAAGATGCCGAGGTTCGTGCTCATGGTTTTCCCCAGGTCGTCCCGTACTTGCCAGGCGCGCTCCGGGCCGGGATTGGCGAATAGCGTCTGCAGGCGGCGCTCCTCTTCGCGGAGCAGGGCATCCGAAAGGGTCGGCACGGGGCGTCCCCGGACGAACTCGGCGGCCTTGGTCCCGGCCCGGCGCCCGAACACAATGGTTTCGAGCAACGAATTTCCACCCAGCCGATTCGCACCATGAACGCTCACACAGGCGCATTCGCCGGCCGCGTACAGTCCGGGAAGCACCGTTTTTCCCCAACTGTCTGTCCGTATGCCGCCCATCTGGTAATGGGCACCGGGTCGAATCGGGATGGGAGTTTCGATGGGGTCGAGGCCGGCGAACTCGAGGGCCAGTTCCCGGATCTGCGGGAGTCGCTCAAGGATACGCCCGCGACCCAGGTGACGCAGGTCCAACAAGACGCATCCGTCGACGCCGCGTCCTTCCAGAATCTCCTGTCCGATCGCAAGCGAGACGGTGGACCGGGTGGCCAACTCCATCTGCTCCGGCGCGTACCGTTTCATGAAGCGCTCACCGAGCGTGTTCAACAAGTATCCGCCTTCTCCCCGCGCCCCTTCGGTGATCAGAATCCCCGTGTCTTTCAGGGTCGTGGGGTGGAATTGGACGAATTCCATGTCTTCCAAGGGAAGGCCCGCCCGGTAGGCCAGCGCCATGCCGTCCCCCGTGTTGATGACGGCGTTGGTGCTCGTGGAGAAGACGCGGCCGCTTCCTCCGGTGGCCAGGACGACGGCCTTCGCGCGCAACAACTGTAACCCGCCATGCACGAGGTCCCAGGCAATGACGCCGCCGCAGCGACCTTGGTCGATTACCAGGGAGGTCACGTACCACTCTTCATAGACCCGACAGCCGCGCTTGAGCAGCTGCTCATACATGGCATGGAGCAGCGCATGCCCCGTTCGATCGGCGGCATAGCAGGTGCGGGGAAATCCCGCGCCGCCGAACGGTCGCTGGGCGATCCTGCCTTCCGGTGTCCGGCTGAAAATCACCCCCATCCGTTCAAGTTCAAGGATGTCCTGAGGGGCTTCGCGACACATGGCTTCGATGGCATCCTGGTCTCCGAGGTAGAGCCCGCCCTTCGCGGTGTCATACGCATGGGCTTCCCAGGAGTCGTTTTCGCCGAGAGCCGCGTTGATCCCTCCCTGGGCGGCGACGGAATGACTGCGGACAGGATGGACCTTCGAGAGGAGGGCGACATCCACGTCCGGGGGCACGGCGACTGCGGCACGCATGCCCGCGAGGCCGGCTCCCACGATCAGGATGTCATGCGTGATCATCGATGATAGGGGGCAAGCAGGTGGGTTCGTTGCGAGAACCGTAACATATCGTCAGTATTACCGAACGAAAATCCGGATTACAAGCCGTGCGACCTTGGGTGCGGATGCTTGGAAAACTCGCGCCCACATGGTACGTTAACGCTCGCCGATCGATCCGATCGCGAGCACTCATCTTCACCGGGACACGACCGTCATGCCGCAACCCGATTTCTTGGACTCGAGCGATTCATTCGTGCCACGTCATATCGGCCCCACCGACTCTGAGATCCAGGAGATGCTGGGAGTCCTCGGGCTTCCATCCCTGTCTGCACTGACGGATGCGACAGTTCCGGCCGACATCCGGCTGCAGGGCGGCTTGAACCTTTCGACGCAACGCAGCGAGCAGGCCGTGTTGGCTGAGCTCCGTAGCCTGGCTGGACAGAACCAGGTCTATCGTTCCCTGATCGGCATGGGCTATTACGACTGCATTACCCCGCCGGTCATCCAGCGGAATATTCTGGAAAATCCCGGATGGTACACGCAGTACACGCCCTATCAGGCCGAGATCGCCCAGGGCCGGTTGGAAGCCCTGGTCAATTTCCAAACCATGGTGTCCGACCTCACGGGCTTGCCGCTCGCGAACGCCTCACTGTTGGACGAAGCCACGGCCGCCGCGGAGGCCATGGCGATGTGCCTGTCGAGCGCCAGGACCGCCGGTCGTGATCGCAAAAAATTTTTCGTGTCGCAGGCCTGTCATCCCCAAACGATTGCGGTGGTACAGACCCGCGCCGAATCGCTCGGCGTCGTGCTCCAGATCGGGTCGGCCGCTTCGCTGGATTTCTCCGCCGGAGAGTGGTTTGGGGCCTTATTGCAATACCCGACCACGGACGGCTACGTCGGCGACTACAGCGACTTTGTCTCCCGTGCACATGGGGCGGGCGTGTTGGTGGCCGTCGCCACCGACCTCCTCGCGCTGACCCTGCTTCGGCCGCCGGGCGAATTCGGCGCCGACGTGGCGGTCGGATCGAGCCAGCGCTTCGGGGTGCCCCTGGGTTTCGGGGGACCGCATGCTGCGTTTCTCGCCGCCAAAGATGAGTTTCGCCGGCTGATGCCGGGACGGATCGTGGGCGTGTCCAAGGATGCCTCGGGCCACGTGGCCTACCGATTGTCGTTGCAGACCCGCGAGCAGCACATCCGCCGCGAGAAGGCCACGAGTAACATCTGTACGGCGCAGGTGCTGCTGGCGATCATGGCC
>JRYJ01000108.1_pt1 | contig 44749 bp, 46 predicted proteins | sample 235371 | NCBI WGS metagenome assembly JRYJ01 (sample SAMN03074219, study PRJNA261477) | activated sludge metagenome | biome: Wastewater Treatment Plant; feature: Wastewater; material: Activated sludge; isolation source: activated biomass of a wastewater treatment plant treating hydrocarbon... ... | reverse complement strand
CCTGGGCGGCGTGGCGCCGGATGGGGGCCAGGTGGCGCAGCCGCGCGCAGGCCGCCCGAGCGGGCGCCGAATTCAGTCCTGCTCGATGATGTACTCCGGGCGCGGGTAGGTGCGCGGATTCACGCCCTGGCGCGGGATGTAGACGCGCTCGGTTTCGATGACCGTGCCGGGCTGGGTGTAGTCGCGGGCGTTGGTGCCGGGAATGGTGGGATAGACCTGCGTGCGATCGATTTGCGTACCCAGGCGCGGGTCGTAGCGTCGTCTCAGACCGGGGACCTGCGGCTGGGGCGCGTAGTCCTCGATGTGCGTGCCGGGTTCGGCGTAGCCGCGCAGCTCGGTTCCGGGCGCCGGCCGGTAGCTTCGTTCCTTGCGCACCTGCACACACGGGCGCGTCGGGTCGCGCACATCCGTGCCCGGGTAGGTCGGGCACAGCAGCTCCGCCTGGGCGGCAGTCGCAGCGGCGAGAAGGGAGAGCGCCGCCAGGGCGTTCGTGGTCATCGGGAAAGACGGTTTCATGACAACCTCCAGGCGGCGTGGCAAAGCGGTGCCGGCGCTAAGCAACTTATCAACCCGCCCATCCTGCCGCGTATCGCTTGGAATGGCAAGGAATTGCACCGCGCAGCCGGGAAGGACAAGGGCCAAGCGCTAGTGCCAGGGAGCCCGACCCGCAGGCAGGGCTCCGTGGCGCGCCGGCATCAACTTGGCATTTGCTCGTAAAGCGTCACCACACAGGCGCCGCCCAGACCAATATTGTGCGCCAGAGCTAGCCGGGCGCCGGCGACCTGCCGGGCACCCGCCGTGCCGCGTAGTTGCTCGACCAACTCGTTGCATTGCGCGATCCCTGTGGCACCCAGCGGGTGGCCTTTGGCGAGCAGGCCGCCCGAGGGATTGACGACCACCTGCCCGCCGTAGGTGTTGGCGCCGCGCCCGACGAAATCCTCCGCCGTGCCTTCTCCGGTCAGGCCGAGCGCTTCGTAAGTGATGAGTTCGTTCACCGTGAAGCAGTCGTGCAGCTCGACCACGGGTATGTCGCGCGGATCGACTCCGGCGCGCTCGCAGACCTGCCGCGCCGCCCGGGCGCTCATGCCGTATCCAACCGCATTCATGCCCGAGGGCGGGTCGAAGGTGTCCGCCGTGTCCGTGACCAGCGCCTGGGCGCGGATGCGCACCCGCCTATCCAGCCCGCGGCTGCGGACGTAGTCCTCGGACGCCAGCACCGCCGCAGCAGCGCCGCAGGTGGGCGGGCAGGCGCACAGCCGCGTGATGGGGTCGCAGAACATCGGCGCACTGACCACGTCTTCGACCGTGACCGGGTCGCGGAACAACGCCTTGGCGTTGTTCGCGGCGTGTCGGCGCGCCTTGACCGCGATGCTGCCCATGAGCCGCGCGAAGCGCTCGGCTGGGATGCCGTAGCGGCTGCGGTATTCCTGGCCGGCGGCGGCGAACAGGGCCAGTGCCAGGGGCGTCTTTGGATCGATGCCGTAGTGCTTGATGGCTAGGTCGACGAGCGGTGACAGCGGCGAGGGCCGGTCGGGAAAATGCTCGACCAGGGCTCCCGCCTGCATCTGCTCGAATCCGACCACTAGGGCGCAGTCGATGCTGCCGCAGTCGATGGCCTGGCGCGCCAGGAACAGGGCGGAGGAGCCGGTGGAGCAGTTGCTATTGACGTTGAACACGGGAATGCCCGTCATGCCAACCTCGTAGGCCACGCGCTGCCCGCAGCAGGAGTCGCCGTAGACGTACCCGGCGTAGGTCTGCTGGACGTCGGTGTAGTCGAGCCGGGCGTCGTCCAGGGCGGCGCGGAGGGCGCCGGCACCCATTGCCACGTAGTTATCGCTCTTGCCCGGCTTGCCGAAGGGCACCATGCCGATGCCGACTACGAAAACGTTTCTGGTCATTGTCTTATCTCCCTTGAGTAATCTCCGGCGCGGGTTTGCAGGCGGTACGCCGGGGTGGAACGGCACCCCGTTGAAATCCCCCGGCGTGCCTCCATATTGTCGAAGTCTATCAAGGGGGAAACAACATGACCGCAACGTCCGCACCTGAAAAGCTCGGCTTCCAGGCCGAAGTCAAGCAGCTGCTGCAGTTGATGATCCACTCGCTGTACAGCAACCGCGAGATCTTCCTGCGCGAGCTAATTTCCAACGCCTCGGACGCCTGCGACAAGCTGCGCTTCGAGGCGCTCAACAATAGCAGTCTGTTCGAGTCCGACCCGGACCTGAAGATTCGCATCAGCTACGACAAGGCGGCGCGCACGCTGACGGTGTCGGACAACGGCATTGGCATGTCCCGCGACGAGGTGATCCAGAACCTCGGCACCATCGCCAAGTCCGGTACCCGGGAGTTTTTCCAGCAGCTCACGGGCGATCAGCAGAAGGACGCCCATCTCATCGGCCAGTTCGGCGTTGGCTTCTACTCCTCGTTCATCGTCGCCGACAAGGTCACGGTGCTCACCCGCCGCGCCGGGCTGGAGCACGGCCAGGGCGTGCGTTGGGAGTCCGACGGCGGGGGCGAATTCACTATCGAGATGGTGGACAAGGCGGCCCGCGGCACGGACGTGATCCTGCATCTGCGCCACGACGAAAAGACGGGCAAGGACGATCTGCTCTCGGGCTGGCAACTGCGCCAAATCGTCCGCAAGTACTCCGACCACATCGTCCAACCCATCCTGATGAAAAAGGAGGAGTGGAAGGACGGCGATCAGGTCATCAGCGACGAGGACGAGACGGTCAATCAGGCCAGCGCTCTGTGGGCGCGGCCCAAGTCCGAGGTCACCGACGAGCAGTATCAGGAGTTCTACAAGCATGTCGGCCACGACTTCGATGCGCCGCTCGCGTGGGCGCACAGCAGGGTTGAGGGCAAGACGGAATACACGCAGCTGCTCTACATTCCCAGCCACGCACCCTTCGACCTGTGGGACCGCCAGCAGCGCCACGGCATCAAGCTCTACGTGCGCCGGGTATTCATCATGGATGACGCCGAGCAGTTGATGCCCATCTACCTGCGTTTCGTGCGTGGGGTGGTCGATTCCAACGACCTGCCGCTCAATGTCTCGCGCGAGATCCTGCAGGAGTCGAAGGACATCGAGGCGATCCGCGCCGGCTGCACCAAGAAGCTGCTCGGCCTGCTGGAAGACCTGGCGGAAAACGAGAAGGAGAAGTACGCGACTTTCTGGAAGGAGTTCGGCCGGGTGCTCAAGGAAGGTGTGGGCGAGGACTATGCCAACAAGGACAAGATCGCCGGCCTGCTGCGCTTCGCCTCCACCCATGCCGACACTGAGGATGAGAACGTCTCCCTCGCCGACTACATCGCGCGCATGAAGGAGGGGCAGGAGAAGATCTACTTTGTCACCGCCGAGTCCTTCAACGCGGCAAGGAACAGCCCGCATCTGGAGGTTTTCCGCAAGAAAGGCATCGAAGTACTGCTCATGTCCGACCGGGTGGACGAGTGGGTCGTCGGCCATTTGACAGAGTTTTCGGGCAAGCCCCTGCAGTCGGTGACTAAGGGCGGGCTCGATCTGGGCAAGCTGGAGGACGAGGCAGAAAAGAAGGAACAGGAGAAGCAGGCGGACGAACTCAAGGATCTGCTCGATCGCATGAAAACGAGTCTGGGCGAGCGGGTCAAGGAAGTGCGCGTGACGCACCGGCTGACCGATTCGCCGGCCTGTCTGGTCGCCGACGAGCACGACATCGGCGGCAACCTGGCACGCATCCTTAAGTCCACCGGGCAGAAGGCGCCGGTGTCCAAACCCATTCTAGAGATCAACCCCAATCACCCGGTCGTGTTGCGCCTGAAATCCGAGGAGAACCGCTTCGACGACTGGAGCGCGGTGCTGTTCGATCAGGCGCTGCTGGCCGAAGGCGGCCNNCGACGACCCTGCCGGATTCGTCAAGCGGGTGAATCAGTTGATGCTGGAGATGAGCGGCGGCGAATCGCGCATTATCCTGCCGTCGTGAGACGATTCGGGCATGATCGAGGTTGCCCCGGCGCCGACGCAAAGACCGGCAATCCCGCCCGGCACCTCCGGGCGGCTCAGCGCGGCGCGGCGGCCAGCCGATTTTGGGCGCGCACAAGCCGCTCCATAATCCTCAGGTCCCGGGGCTCGAGGTGGAAGGCGGCCTCGACCCATTCGCGCGTCATGTCCAGCAGCTCGCGGAACGGGACGTTGAGGTAGGATTGCAGCTTGGCCTTCTGGAAGGCGCGATAACCGTTCAGGCAGTTGGACTTGTCGCTGATGACGTTTCTCGCCACCCAGTCGCCCTTGCCCTTTTCGGCGAGATAGTCCACCAGTCCGATTTCGTGCATCTCTTCGGAGGACATGACCCGGCCGCTGGTGATCAGATCCTCGGCCATGCGCGGTCCGACTTTCCTTGCCACCAAGCTGAAGGCGCCCATGCCCGGGAAGAGGTTGAACATGATCTCGGGAAAACCCATCTTCACGCCCTTCTCGGCGACGACGATCTGGCAGGATAGGGCGGCTTCCAGTCCGCCGCCGAGAGCGTCGCCCTGCACCAGCGCGATGGTGACGATGCCGCGGTCCAGGCCGGTTACGCAGTTATGCACGGCGCGGATGCAGTGTTCGGCGTAGCGCATCAGGCGCGCTTCGTCCTTGGCTTCTGCCAGCGTACGGAACAGGTGGAGATCGCCACCGAGATTGAATATCCCGGACACCCCCGAGGCGACGACGAAGAAGTCCACGGCCTGCGGCTCGCGTGTGATCGCGGCTTGCTGGGCGAGGATGTCGGCGAGCAGTTCGGGCGTGAAGCAGGGGCGGCTGGTCGGGCTCATGTACATCCACACGGCCCGCTCTTCGGCGACGTATTCGGAATGCAGGGAGGTGGTATGCAGAATCTGCGGCGGTCTTGCTTCACCAGAGTTGCCGCCGGCGACAGCCCGCAGCAACGCGCGTGGGCGTGGCCTCTTCAACACGTTTGACTCGGGTCCCATCACTGACCTCGGTTAACTTGCGCCACGCGCGCCCCTGTTGGGGCGGCGCGCTCTGTCCGCCCGGTCGTTGCGGCCCTGCTCCGCGTCGGCCGGTCGCTTATGAATGTTCTGATACTTTTCGAATCGGTTCGCGCCGGTCGCTACGATGGCGCTCGGCCCTCAGCCGCGCATTGACATAAATCAAAAGGCAACCGCCCCCATCGCCGGTGACCTCGCTCCCTGCCGGCGGCGAGGATTCTGCTCCGAGACACTCTAGCACAGCGGCCGAGGGATGGGAATGCTACGCCACAAAGGTTGTCGGCACCAAGCGGAGATTGTAAATCTTCTATTCCGAGTCGGAGCTACTGCATCCCGCGGCGCAGCAACGCCCGGGTTGCCGATTGCGCGTGATGCTGCGCGTGGCGTCCGCCAGTACGCCGCGCTCGAGCAGGCGTTCCACGAGATCCACTTTGCTGCCCACTGGATAGGTGCGCATGATCTCCTGCTTCATGGCCTCGGGAGAGCCACCACCGTGCAGGCTGATGACCGAGTACCAGGCGCCGGTTCCGGATGCCGTCAGATCTTCCAGTAGTCGGGCCACTTCGATGCGCTTGTCGTACGGAATGTCGGCACGTCCGCGCAGGACCTCGGCGAGCCGCGCTGCCGTGTCCGGATTGTGGTCCTCATCCGGGCCGGGCAGGGCCACGACCAGCCCGCCGGATACCTGGTGCGCCAGTCGGTGCATATCGTAGATCTGGGTAGCGAGGAGCAGCTTGCCGATGTTGGAGAACACGGGCTCGGGCTGGACATTGCCCGACCCGTCGGCGATACCATACACCGATGCGGCGACCCCGCAGGCATAGAATCCCTCGACTATCTTGATCAGTTCCACCATGGCGTCGCGCAGATGATGCGTGCCGTAGGGATCCAGCCCGTTCGCCTCGCACATCAACGCGCCGGCGCCGATCAGCAGATCGCCGAAGCCGGCGCGCGCGGCGATGCAGGTGTGGCGGTGATGCGTGGCATAGGTGTGCGTAATCAGGCCGGAATGATGCCACTCGCCGGCAAGGAAGACGCGCTCCCAGGGCACGGCGACGCGCTCGAATAGCACGACGCCCGTAGACTGGCCGTAGCGGGCGCTGAATTTGGCGGCGGCCTCGCCAGGGCGTCCGGCGGGTCGGGCGATGATGGTTACCCCCGGGGCATCCACGGGCACCGCGCAGCAAACCGCGAAGTCGGCGTCTGCCCGGCTCATGTTGCGTCCGGGCATGACGAGCAGCTCATGGACGTAGGGGGCGCCGGTGACGATCGCCTTGGTGCCAGAGATGACGATGCCGCGCGCGTTGCGTTCGACGATCCGAACATGGCTGTCCGGGTTCGCCTGCTGGTGGGGGCGCAACGATCGGTCACCTTTGGCGTCGGTCATGGCCACGCCGCAGGTCAGGTCTTTCTCCTGCACCAGGTGCAGATACTCCAGCAGGCGCGGGTGGTAGGCAGTGCCTTCCTCCTGATCCTGGCGCCAGGTGGCCTGCCAGATGGCGTTGAGCGCGTCTTGGGTGAGATAACGCTGGGCGCAGCCGGTTTCCTGGCAGACCAGCCGAACGGCTTCCAGCTTGTCGAGCAGGTCGTTTGTGCTCCGGTTGATATGGGAGAAGCGGTGCACCGCAGCACCCGTGGTGTGCTGTGTGGCCCGCATGATCGGGTGCAACTCGGGCTTCAAGGCAAGCTCGTAGGTCAGGCCGATGGCTGCGACACCTGGCGCGAGCTGGGGGTCATCGGCTACGGATTCGACCCGGCGGCCATTTACGAACACGTTTGGGCGATAGGCGCGCAGCGACGTGCGATATTCCTCAGCGGACATGAACATGAGTGTCTCCATCGTGCGGGGCGACGATAGGCTAGCGCGAAGGTGCTGCCCGCGGGCTTGCGCCGTACGAGGGCCTGCGGACGGGCCCGGGGCGGGGTACTGCGCAGGCTCAGTTCGTGCCACCCGGTCTTGCCGCCGACCCCGAACTACCCGGAGGAAGGCCGCGCTTTTCGCGCAAGCAATCGCGGAACTGGGGGCCCACCTTGTCCTTGCAGGCATCGAAAGCCTGTCTGTGCTGCTCGCAGCGCTGGGGATTCGGTGCTTTGTTGCAATCGGCGGGGGGCATGCGATCCTGCATGCACTGGCGGTGCCCCGGTCCGCGCAGATCCTTGCAAGCTTCCAAAGCCTGGTTACGCGCCTCGCAGCGTTGCGGATCTCGCTCCTTGCTGCAGTCCGCCGGTGCCATCATCCGGCTGCCGCGGCCCGGACCTGTGCCACCCATTCCCGGGCCCATTCCTCCCATACCGGGGCAAGGCCCTTGTCCCGGACCGCCGCAGGGCCCGCCCATGCCCGGCCCTTGGGCGGCGGCGCCCGTGACGAGAAAAACGCCGGTCAGGCCGGCGACCAAGTGTCCGATCAATGCCTTCATGGCTGTTCCTCCGTGTGGCGCCGGCGCGGCGATGCAGCGGCGCCACACAGTGTAATCGCGCTGACGTGGGCCGGCCATCAAGTTCCAGCGCGGGCTGTCGTTGAGTGGGAGTACGTTGTTCGTTATAGTTCGCCGATCAGCCTCAGACCATGATCATGTCTTCCGTTTCCTCCTCCGTTGCCTCCCAGGAACATCGCCTGACTCTCGTCGAAGTCCTGGAAGCGTTGGTCGCCGATGGCCTGGTCTCCGCGACCGACGCCGATGCGCTCAGGCACGAGCGGCGCTATTTCCGCGGCGATGCGCATCCCTTGGCCATGGTTGCCGATCAGAAGATCAAGTCGCTGCAGCCGCCGCACAAGGTGCTTGACCTGGAGATACTTACCGAGTGGCTCGCGAAGTGGAGCGGTCTGGACTACCTGCACATCGATCCGCTGCGCATTGACTTCTCGACGGTTACCGAGGTGATGTCCAACGCCTATGCCACCCGATTCCGCATCCTGCCGGTAGGGGTAACGCGCAGCGAGGTCGTGATCGCTACTGCGGAGCCCTTCGTACGGGAGTGGGAAAAGGAGCTCGAGCCGATCCTGCGCAAGAATATCCGGCGCGTCGTCGCCAATCCGCTGGACATCAGCCGCTTCCTGGTCGAGTTCTACAACCTGGCGCGTTCGGTGAAAAATGCCATGCAGCGCGAAAAGGGCAGCGGCGGCGGAACTTCGACGTTGTCCAACTTCGAGCAGCTGGTCGAACTGGGTCGCGCCAACCGGCAGCTCGACGCCAACGACCAGCACATCGTCCACATCGTGGACTGGCTGTGGCAGTACGCCTTCGAGCAGCGCGCCAGCGATATCCACATGGAGCCGCGGCGCGACATCGGCATCGTCCGCTTCCGTATCGACGGCGTGTTGCACCAGGTCTACCAGATTCCCATGCCGGTGCTCACGGCGATGACCAGCCGTATCAAGATCCTTGGCCGCATGGACGTGGTTGAGAAGCGCCGGCCCCAGGATGGGCGCATAAAGACGCGCGCTGCAGACGGCCAGGAGGTGGAGCTGCGCCTGTCCACTTTGCCCACCGCCTTCGGCGAGAAGCTGGTGATGCGCATCTTCGATCCGGAAGTGCTTGTGCGCGACTTCGCCGAGCTCGGCTTCTCTGCCGACGACACCCAGCGCTGGAACCAGATGACGGCCCAGCCCAATGGCATCATCCTGGTTACCGGACCTACCGGCTCGGGCAAGACGACGACGTTGTACTCGACGCTCAAGCAGCTTGCAACGCCCGAGGTCAACGTGTGCACCATCGAGGATCCCATTGAGATGGTGGAGGCGTCGTTTAACCAGGTGCAGGTTCAGCATTCCATCGACATGGGCTTTGCTCAGGGCGTGCGGGCGCTCATGCGCCAGGACCCGGACATCATCCTGGTCGGCGAGATGCGCGACCAGGAAACCGCCGAGATCGGCATGCGCGCTGCCATGACCGGCCACCTGGTGCTGTCCACCCTGCACACCAACGACGCCATCACCACCCCCATCCGCCTGCTCGACATGGGTGTGCCGCGCTACATGGTGGCCCTCTCCGTGCACATGGTGCTGGCCCAGCGCCTGGTCCGCGTCATATGCCAGAACTGCCGCGAACCATGGACGCCGACCCCCGCCGAGCACGAATGGCTGCGCTATGAGCTGGGCGACACCGTCGATGGCCGCAGCTTCCACCATGGGCGCGGCTGTGCCCACTGCGGCAACACCGGCTACCAGGGGCGTATTGGAGCCTACGAATTCCTGGAAATGAGCAACGAGCTGGTGGAAGCCATCAACCACGACGATCCCGGCGTCTTCATGCAGGCCGCCCGCCGCCAGATGGCCGGCGAGACCCTGCGCCGCGACGCCGTCCGCCTGGTCGTGGCCGGCACCACCACGGTGGCCGAGGCCATGCGCATCAGCAACCAGTACGAAGACTGATGCCGAAATACGCCTACCGCGGCCGCCGCAGCGACGGCGAAAAGGTCACCGGGGTCCTGGAAGGGGCCTCGCCCGGCGCCGTGGCCGACGTTCTCGTGGGCCAGGGCGTCACGCCCATCGCCATCGACGAGGCCGCCGGCGGCAGCAAGGCGGTGAGTCTCGACATCAGCCTGTTCAAGCCCAGGGTCGGCCACATCGACCTGCTGCTCTTCAGTCGCCAGCTCCACACCCTGTTGAAGGCCGGCGTGCCCATCATGCGCGCCCTCAACGGCCTGCAGGAATCGGCCATCAACCCGGCCATGAAGGCGGTCATCAAGGACGTGCGCGAGAGCCTGGAAGCCGGCCGCGAACTCTCCGTCTCCCTCGCCCGCCACCCCGACGTGTTCTCGCCCTTCTACATTTCCATGGTGCGGGTGGGCGAGGCCACCGGCCTGCTCGAGGAAATCTTCCTGCGCCTTTTCAAGCACCTGGAGTTCGAGCGCTACATGCGGGAACAGGTGAAGTCCGCTCTGCGCTACCCCATGTTCGTGGTGCTGGCCATGGCGGTGGCCATCGTCATCATCAACATCTTCGTCATTCCCGCCTTCGCCAAGGTGTTCAAGGGCTTCGGCGCCGAGCTGCCGCTCATGACGCGCATCCTGCTGGCCTTTTCCGACTTCATGGTGACCTGGTGGCCGGCCATGCTGGTGGCGGCCATCGGCGGCTTCTTCGCCTTCCGCGCCTGGGTGGGGACGCCACAGGGCCGCTACCGCTGGGAAGCCATCGCCCTGCGCTTTCCCATCGCCGGCAAGATCCTGCACAAGGCCGCCCTGGCCCGCTTCGCCCGCAGCTTCGCCCTCGGCACCCGCAGCGGCGTGCCGGTCATGCAGGCCCTTTCCAATTCCGCCCAGACCGTGGACAACAGCTACATCGCTCGCCGCATCGAAGGCATGCGCGAAACCGTGGAACGGGGCGAGAGCGTGCTCCGGTCGGCCATCACCGCCAACATCTTCACCCCCGTGGTGCTGCAGATGGTGGCCGTCGGCGAGGAATCCGGGGCGCTGGACGACATGATGGACGAAGTGGGGGAGATGTATCAGAGCGAGGTCGAGTACGAGCTGAAGACCCTCGGCCAGCAGATCGAGCCCATCCTCATCGTCTGTCTCGGCATCCTCGTCCTCATTCTGGCCCTGGGCGTCTTCCTGCCCATGTGGGACCTGGGCAAGGTCGCCCTCAAGAAGTGATCCCGGCCATGGCGAGGCGATCCCAGCGCGGCTTCACCCTCTTCGAGCTGATCGTCGTCATCTGCGTCATCGCCGTCCTCGCCACCGTGGCCCTGGAGCGCTTCCGCGGCCTGGAGGAAACCGCTGAGGCAGCCGCGGCCGAGGGCAACGTCGCGGCCCTGCGGGCGGCCCTGGCGGTGCGCTCCGCCGAGCTGGCCGCCGGCAACCGCTGGGACGAACTGGCACGCCTGCCGGCGCAGAACCCCTTTCTGCTCATGGAAGCCCTGCCCGGCAACTACGGCGGGGCGGGGGCGGGGAACGACGCCGGCAAGTGGTACTACCGGCCCGGGGAAGGGCTGGTGGAATACCTCGTCCAGCGCGGCGACACCTTTGTCGCCAGCGACGGCAGCCGCAGCCTGCGCTACCGGCTGGTGGGCATGAACGCCCTTGGCCAGCCGGCGGCGGCGCGCCAGGGCGTCGCCTATGTCGCCCTGCGGCCGGCGGCGGCGTATACGTGGAGCGAACGGAGCATCAAATGAGCGGAAGTAATCGGCAGCGGAGCGCAAATATCACTTTTGTTATATTTGCAATTGAAATAAAGTGAAGTTCGCGCCGAAGCAGCCGTTAATAGCGGCAGGCGCCATTGGGACAAAGAAGGAGGCAGCATGAAGGCAGGTACGACGCAACGGGGTTTCACCCTCATCGAACTCATCGTGGTCATCATCATTCTCGGCATCCTGGCCGCGGTGGCGCTGCCGCGCTTCACCAACCTGCAGGTCCAGGCGCGGCAGGCCAAACTCAACGCTGCCCTCGGTGCCGTGCGCGGCGCGGCGGCCCTCTACCACGCCCAGTGCCTGGCCAACGCCAATAACGGCGGTTCCTGTCCGGCGGACAACACCAACTTCACCATCAATATGGAAGGGGCCAACGTCCAGGGGGTGAACCAGTATCCCTCGGCTGCCGCCGCCGGCATCATCACGGCGGCGGGGATCAGTACCGCCAATCCCGCTGACTATAGCACCGTCGGTGGTGGCGCCGCCGCGGGGGCCACCATCAACATCGACGTGCCGGGCCCGACCGCCGGTACCTGCCGGGTCAGCTATACCGCCGCCACTCAGGCGGCCGGCGTCGTCACCGCCCCCGTCGCGGTGATCGTGGATTCCACTTGTCTTTGATTTTGAGGAGTGATTGTCATGAAACAAAAGGGTTTTACGCTGGTTGAACTGGTGGTGGTCATTGTCATTCTCGGCATTCTGGCCGCGACGGCGCTGCCGCGGTTCGTGAATCTGACCAACGACGCGCGGGCTGCCGCTGTCAACGGCATGGCCGGTGGATTGCGGTCTGCCGTTGCGGTCGTACAGGCACGTTACATGGCCACGGGCAACCTGGCAGCGACAACGGTAACCATGGCTGACACGACGTCGGTGACCGTGAATGCGGCAACGGGCATCCCCGTCGGTACGGCGGCCGGCATCGGTAGCGCGCTTCAGTCCACCGATGGATTCACCGTCGATTACACCGCACCTGCTGCCGTGACGTTCCGTCCGACCAATGGCGGTTCTGCCACCTGCCAAGTGAGCTATAACGGCACTACCGGTGCGGCGACCGTTTCCACCGGCGGTTGCTGACCACTCCGCCTGGGGGCTGCAATGGGGCCGTCCCTGGCCGGTGGCCAACGGGCATTTACGCTTGTCGAGTTGATCGTGGTCATGGTGGTGGTGGGGATTCTCGCCCTGGCCGCGATTCCTCGCCTCGCCGACTCCGGCTTCGACGACCGCCGCCTCCGTGACGACGCCATCGCCGCCCTGCGTTTTGCGCAGAAGGCGGCGATCGCGTCGCGGCGCGTGACCTGTGCCACGTTCCCCAACGCCACGAACCTCATCGTCCATATCGAAACGGCTGCCGGCGCCGGGGACTGCACCACCGTCGGCCCGGCCCTGAACGGGCCGGAGGGCACGGCGCTGGTGGTGACGGCCTCCCGCAGCACCTCGTTCAGCGCCTTCCCCGCCGGCTGGATCACCTTCAACGGCCTCGGCCAGCCCAGCGCCGCCGCCAGCATCGGCATCAGCAACCTGCCGGCGGCCCTGGCCATCACCGTCGAGGCGGAGACCGGCTATGTCCGCTGAGGCCCCCCGCCGCCGGCAGCAGGGGCTGTCCCTGGTGGAGGTGGTGGTTTCCATGGTGGTCCTGGCGGTGGGGGTGGTGGCGGTGCTGTCCACCTTCGGCGTCTCCTTGATGGGCAGCGTCGAGCCCATGCGCCAGAAGCAGATGACGGCCATCGCCGAGGCCCTGCTCGGCGAAATCCTGCACCAGCCCTTCACCTTTTGCGATCCGGACGACGCCAACGCCGGCTCGGCCCTGAGCGCCGCCGACTGCACCGGCGGCGCGGCTGCTTCCCAGGAGGTGCTTGGCCCCACCGCCGGCGAGGTTCGCCTCGGGGCGCCGCCCGCGACGCCGGCCCCGGGCACCCAGTTCGACAACGTCGGTGACTACGCCGGTTTTTCCATGAACCCGGTGGTGGATATCACCGGTGCCGGGGCGGCGGCCCTGGCGGGCTACACCGCCACCGTGGCGGTGACTGCCGTCGGCGGCACCTTCGGCGTGCCGGCCAACGACGCCCTCCAGGTGGCTGTCACGGTGACCCGCGGCACCGAGTCCTTCACCCTGACCGGCCTGCGTTTCCGCTATGCGCCCCGTTATTGACCGCCGCCGCGGCAGCGGCGTCACCCTGGTGGAGATGATCGTGGTCATCGCCGTCACCGGCGTGCTGGTGGCCCTGGTGAGCCTCTTCGGCCGCCGCCAGATCGACGCCTATTTCGACGTGGCCAACCGCGCCGCCCTCACCGACGCCGCCGATACCGCGCTCCGCCGCATCGGCCGGGAAGTGCAGGGGGCCCTGCCCAACAGCGTCCGCTCCGCCGGCGGCAACCAGTTCCTGGAATTCGTGCCGGTCCGCGACGGCGGCCGCTACCGGGGCGAACTGACGCCGGCGGGCACCGGCAATCCCCTCGACCTGAGCAACGCCGCCGACACCACCTTCGACGTCCTCGGCCCCACGGTCACCGCTGCCGCCGGGGATCGGCTGGTGATCTACAACCTGGGCCAGCCGGGGTCCGACGTCTACGCCGGCACCAGTTCCCGGGCGCTCACCACCACCGGCGCCGGCCTCTCGGCCCTGGGCTTCGCCGGCGGACAGTTTCCCTTCGGTTCCCCCCGGCGGCGCTTCCAGATCGTCGGCGGGCCGGTGACCTACGAGTGCACGGCGACCCAGTTGCTGCGCCGCTGGTGCTACGACTTCCAGGCCGTCCAGCCCACCGGGGGCTTCGCCGCCCTGCCCGTGCATGGGGCCTGCGCCGCCGTGCAGACGGCGGTGCTGGTGGATAACCTGGCCGCCTGCAACCTCAATTACGTCGCCGGCGCCCTGGCCCGCAACGGCCTGGTGTCCATCAGCCTGACCCTGTCCGCCAACGGCGAGGCGGTGACCCTCATGCACCAGGTGGAAGTCCTCAACGCGCCATGAATCCGCGGGCCACCTCCTCCCGGCGCCAGCGCGGCGTCTCCATCATCGCGGCGATCTTCTTCCTGCTGCTCTTCGCCGCCATCGCCGCCGCCATGGTCAGCCTGACCACCACCAGCAACACCACCTCGACCCTGGACGTGCAGGGCAGCCGGGCCTACCAGGCGGCCCGGGGGGGCGTGGAATGGGGGCTCTGGCAGGTGGCCAACAACCCCGCCAACGGCCCCCCGGCCACGGCGGCGTCGCCCCTGCCCAGCTGTTTCGCGTCGCCGACCAACCTCGCCATCCTGGGGTTCGCGGTGGCCGTCACCTGCGAGGTGTTCCCCGGCGCCGGGGATTTCCAGGAAGGCACGAAAAACCTGCGCCTCTTCCGTATCATCGCCACGGCCACCGGTGCCGGCCCCGGCGGCGGGGTGTCGCGCCGACTCACGGTGACGGTGGAGGTGTGCCGGGATTCGGCGAGCACCGTGGCGCCGTTCGACTGTACCTTCTGAGAGGGCAACTATGACCCGGCATGGCATCACGCATATCGTCAAGGGGCTGGTGGTCCTCTGGCTGGCGCTGGCGGCCGGCCTCGCCCAGGCCCAGACCTACGCCTACCAGACCGATACCTTCAACTGGCTGGCGCCGTCGGCGGCGGCCACCACCGTCACCTGGGACAACACCTGCACCAGCTACCCCAACGGCGACGACGTGCGGGCGGTGGTCAATTTCCCCGGCGGCTTCACCTTCGATTTCGCCGGCACCACCTATACCCAGGTGCGCATCATGTCCAACGGCATGATCCAGTTCGGCGCCGACGCCGGCATCCACCGTACCTACACCAACACCGCCCTGCCGGCCGGATTGCCCTCCGCCAGCGGCAGTTGCCCCCGGGCGGTGCCCCAGAACCTGCTGGCGGTGTACTGGGTGGACATCAATACGGCGCCCAACGTCTCCGGTGCCCTGGTCCAGTACGAACTGCTGGGCACGGCGCCCAACCGCCAGTTCGTCATCACCTGGAACAACGTCGCCCTCTACGGCAACGTGTCCCGGCGCTATTCCTTCCAGGTGGTCCTCAACGAGGACGATACCTTCAAATACCAGTACACGGTGGGGGCTTCCGACGGCTCCGAGGGGACCGTCGGCGTCCAGGTGAGCAGTACCGACTACACCCAGTATTCCTTCAAGCAGACCTTCATCGACGCCACCAACGGCACCGCCATCAAGTGGTACCGGGCCGACCAGGCCCAGCCCAAGACCGCCGAATACTATTTCGACGAGGCCACCTGGCGGGCTTCCCCCAACACCGACGTGCGCGACGCCTCGGGCAACGGCCTCCATGGCACCGCCATCGGCACCGCCCAGTCGTCGAACACCCAGATCAAGGTCTGCCGCTCGGCGCAGTTCCCGTCCAACACCAGCAACACGACCCAGGACGCGGTCTCCATCCCGTGGACGCCGGCCAGCAAGGGATCGGTCAGCTTCTGGTACTACCCGGGCGCCAACACCGACGCCATGCTCTTCGACGCCAGCACGGTGGCCAATCGGCCCTTCTACCTGATGAAGACGGCCGGCCAGCAGTTGAAGCTGGTGGTGTCCGACAGCACGGGCGCCACGGTGACGGCGACCACCACCGCCGCCGCCATCGGCTCGGGGAGCTGGAAGCACATCGCGGTGAGCTGGTACATGCAGGCCGGCACCAGCCAGACGGTGCTGCGCATCTACGTCAACGGCGTCCTGCAGAACGTCTGGCGCGGCACCACCAACGGCTCGCCGGGGGCGGTGACCAACGCCTACCTGGGCGACAACCGGACCTCCGGCGTCACCCCCAGCGGCGGCACGCCGAACTCGGCCAACGGCTATTTCGACGAGATGAAGATCTACCCCTTCGACATGAGCCACGTGCAGGCCCTCAAGGACATGGTGCTGCGCAGCGGCTGCTCGTCCCTGGACCATTTCGACGTCACCGTCACCCCGGCGGCGGCGCTCACCTGCGAGTGGGTCAGCGTCAACATCTACGCCCGGGACAGCATCGGCGGGGCGGTGCAGACCAGCACCACGGTCAGCCTTTCCAACGCCACCGGCCACGGCAACTGGCAGCGCGGCTCGGCCTCCGGGGTGTTCGCCGCCGGGGCCGCCGACAGCGGTGCCGCCACCTACACCTTCAACAACGAGACCAACGCCACCCTGCTCTTCAACACCCGCTGGGCGGAGACGGCCACCCTCACCGCCCTGGCCAGCCCGGCCACGGGCAGCGGCAACGTCACCTTTTCCCACGAGGGCTTCAAGTTCGTCACCGCCTCCATGGCGGCGGCCACCGTCAGCAGCAAGGTGGCCTGCGTCAATTCCAACGCGAGCTATGCCGGGCCGCCCAGCCAGACGGCGCAGACCCTCTACCTGCAGGCCTGGAAGAGCGACCAGAGCAACTTCACCTGCACCGCCGCCAACCAGGATTTCCGCAACGGCCAGTCGGTGGCGGTGAACTTCTCCATGCAGTGCGTCAATCCCGCCACCTGCGTCGGCGGCACCAACGCCACCGTCAACGGCACCGCCGTGGGCCTCGCACCCAATGTGGCCGGCCGCCCCAACAGCGGCGACTACCAGCCGGTGACGCTCACCTTCGGCAGCAACGCCATGGCGCCGGTGGTCATCAACTACCCGGATGCCGGCCAGGTCCAGTTGTGGGCCAGCTATAACCCCGGCGGGGCCCCCAGCAACCACATGAACGGCGTCACCAACGCCTTCGCCGTGGCGCCGGCGTCGTTCACCATCACCTCGGTGAAGAATTCCTCCGGCACCGCCAACCCCATCGCCTGGCCGTCTTCCGGCACGCCCACCCTGGCGACGGCGGGCTTCGCCCCGGCCGGCGACACCCTGGCGGTGACCATGGACGCCATGAACGCCTGCGCCACCCCGGCCAAGACCTTCAACTTCGGCAACGAATCGACCGCCCCCACCGATACCCGCCACGGCGGCGGCACCTTCGCCTTCTCCATCGGCGCCGGCAACGCCACTCCCACGGTCAGCGTACCGGCGCCGGTGACCGTCACCGCCCCGGTCTTCGCCAACGGCACCACCAGCACCGCCGCCGGGGTGCGCTGGGACGAAGTGGGCGCCTTCAAGGCCACCGTCACCCTTTCCGACTACTTCGGCGCGGGAAGCGTGCGCGGCACCAGCGACTGGGTCGGCCGTTTTTACCCCCATCACTTCGACACCGTCGTCACCCCCGCCGCCGGCTGCACCGGCTTTGCCTATTCCCGCCAGCCCTTCACCGTGCAGGTGACGGCCAGGAATGCCGTCACCCCCACCGCCGGCACCACCCGGAACTACGACGGCACTGCCGGTTTCGCCCGGGCGGTGAACCTGACCGAGGAGAACGGCGCGGCCGGCAGTCTCTACGTGGGCAGCACCGCCGGCGGCACCGGCGCCGTGCCCGCCGCCCAGTTCGCCAGCGGCGTCGGGACCGTGTCCAACACCGCCACCGCCAATCCATCCCCCATTTCCTTCCGCTTCACCACCGAGCCCTCCAACCCGGCCGCCATCGCCGTCCATGCCGAAGACAGCGACACCCTGCCGACCAAGGCCACCCACGGCGGCACCGACGGCACCCTGACGGTCGAAAGCGGCCGCCTGTGGCTGGGCAACGCCTACGGCTCGGAATTCCTGCCCCTGACGGTGCCGGCCCAGACCCAGTTCTGGCTGGCCAACGCCTGGCGCCAGAATACGGCCGACAGTTGCACCGCCCTCAACGTCCCCACCGCCGGCAACGGCGGGCTCCTCTTCTATGCCGCCAGCGCCCGCAACGCTCTCGCAGCCGGGGAGGTGGTGGCCCAGATCAACGGCAGCACGGCGGCGGCGCGCCAGGCCGTCACCGCTGGCGACGTGCGGCTCGTCCTGAGGAATCCCGCCAGCGCCGCCCAGGGGCCGGGGGCGGGGAATTTCGGCTACCTCGACGTGATCATCGCCAACCTCGTCGGCGGCGGCAGCGGCGCGCCCACCTGGCTGACCACCACCGGCAACGGCCGGGCCTGCTTCGGCACCTGCGGGCCCCGGTCGCCGATCATCCACAGCCGGGAGAACTTCTGACGCGATGACGCTGGAAAATTTGCCGGAAAATAAAATTTTCCATTGTTAAATAGTATGTTAGCGGTTATCCTTCTTAAAATACTTTAGTAGAGGGGCGAATGTTAGGGAGGCGGGTTGCCAGCAAGGAAGCCGGGTGGATGGGGGTCGTTCCCCAGGGCCGCCGCCTTGACTTGGCCCACGTGGTGCGGGCGGTCGGGTGCCGCCCGGAAATCCGCCTGGCCGAATCCTTCCAGATCGAGGGCGGCATCGGCGAAGCCCTGGAGCGCCTGCGGGCCGCCCGCAAGCTCAAGGGCCACCGCTGCACCACGCTCCTCGCCCCCGGGCAGTACCAGCTCCTCCAGCTCGAAGCCCCGGACGTCCCCGAGGACGAGCGCAAGGCGGCCCTGCGCTGGCGCCTGAAGGACATGGTCGATTTCCCGGTGGAACGGGCCAGCATCGACATCCTGGAAATCCCGGGCGGTGGCGCTGCCGGCGGCCGTGCCACCGGCCTCTTCGTGGCGGCGGCCGGCGGCGATGCCGTGGCGGCGGCCATGAAGGCCTTCGACGACGCCCGGATCGCGCTGGAGGCCATCGACCTGCCCGAGCTGGCCCAGCGCAACGTCGCCGCCCTCTTCGAAGAACCCAACCGCGGCCTCGCCTTCCTCTCCCTGGGCGAGCAGGGGGGGCTGCTGACCCTCACCCATCGCGGCGAACTGTACGCCTTCCGCCACATCGACATCGGCGCCCGGCAACTGGCCGACGCCGACGGTGAGCGCCAGCGGGCCCTGGTGGAGCGCATCGCCCTCGAACTGCAGCGTTCCCTCGACACCTTCGACCGCCAGTTCAGCTTCATTTCCGTGGCGCGGCTGGTGGTGGCGTGCTCCGAGGCCGTCGACGGCCTGCAGCCCAGCCTCGCCGAGAACCTCTACGTGCCCGTCCAGCTCATGGATCTGGCCGACGTGGTCGATTTCCCGGGCTTGCCCGAGCTGCGCAACCCCCAGCGCCAGGCCCAGTGCCTGCCGGTCCTGGGGGCCGCCCTGCGGGACCAGGCATGAGCCAGCAGATCAACCTTCTCAACCCGGCCCTGCGCCAGCGCCAAGACTGGCTGCGCGCCAACGTGGTGGCGATGGCGGCCCTGGCCTGCCTGGGTCTGGTGGTTATCGCCAGCATCGGGCTGGGGGCCCGGCAGCGCTCCCTGCAGGCCGCCGAGGCCGAGGCCGGCGTGCGCCTGCGCACGGCCCAGGAGCGCCTGCAGGCCATGACCAAGGGTTTGGGCGAGCGCAAGCCGGACCCGGCCCTGGCGCAGCGGGCGGAAAACCTTGCGGCGGCGGTGCAATTGCGCCAGGAGGCCCTGCGCCACCTGGATCGGAAGGAGGGCGCCCGCTTCTCCGAGGCCATGCGCGGCCTTGCCCGGCAGTCCATGGACGGGCTCTGGCTCACCGGCTTCGCCGTCGGCGGCGAGGACATGGAGATCCGCGGCCGCATGCTCGACCCGTCGTTGCTGCCGGCCTACATCCGCCGCCTCAACGCCGAGCCGGCCTTCCACGGCCGCCGCTTCGACGCCCTGGACATGCGCGGCGTCGACGCCCGTCCCGCCGGCAAGCCCGACGCGGCGGCCAAGCCCGGGCCGGTGCGCCTGCTGCCGCCCTACGTCGAATTCGCGCTGCGGGCAGGGGCCCCCAAGGACACCGGCCGTCCGGAGGCGCGCCCGTGAAGCAGCAATGGACCCGCCTGGCCACGCGCTTCGACGCCCTGTCGTTGCGGGAGCGGCGGCTGGTGGCTGCCGCCGTCGTCGGCGGCATCCTGCTTGTGGGATTCACCCTGTTCATCGATCCGGGGCTGGCGCGCAACCGCAGCCTGGGCCAGAACATCGAGCGCCAGACTGCGGAAGCCCTGGCGCTGGAGGGGCAGATCGCCGCCCTGGAACCGCAATTCCGCGCCGATCCCGATGCCGGGGCCAAGCGCCGCATCGCCGAACTGGAGGCTTCGTTGCAGGAGGCCGAGCAGCGCCTGAAAACCGCCGAGAGCGGCCTGGTGCCGCCGGAGCGGATGCCCCGGGTGCTGGAAGCGGTGCTCGCCCGCCACCCGGCGCTGCGCCTGGTCAGCCTGAAGACCCTCAAGCCTGCCGGCGTGCTTGGCGGCGACGCCCGGGACGAGGCGATCAAGGTGCCGGTGTCCGCTTTCGGCCTCTACCGTCACGGCGTGGAAATCCGCCTGGAAGGGAGCTTCGCCGACCTGCTGGCCTACGTGGCCGACCTGGAGAGGGCCCAGCCCGGGCTGCTGTGGGGCGAGGCGCGGCTCGACGCCGAGGAGCATCCCCGCGACGTCCTTTCCGTCGTCATCTATACATTGAGTTCGGACAAGGCATGGCTCGCAATCTGACCTGGATTCTGCCCCTGCTCTGGGGAATCGCCGGCGCCGCCGCCGGGCAGGTGCTCAACGACCCGACGCGGCCGCCGGCGGGCTTCGTCGAAGCGGTGCCGGGGGAAGCCGTGGCCGACACCGGGCCGCGCCTGCAATCGGTCATGCTGCCCCGCCAGGGCCGGCCGGCGGCAGTGATCAGCGGGCGCACGGTGCGCCTGGGGGAAATGTGGGGCGACAGCCGCCTGGTGGCGGTGAGCGAGGGCGAGGTCGTCCTCGACGGCCCCCAGGGAAGGCAGCGCCTGCTGCTCACGCCCGACGTGACCAAGGAAGTGGTCCGGGACAAGAAAGGCAGAGCGCCCGCGGGGCGCAAGAGGGAAACGCCATGAAAACTGTTTGCCTGGCCGCGGCGGCGGCCTTCGTACTCACCGCCTGCAGCGCCCCGGTATCGCGGCCGGGCGAAACCTTCGACCGCATCAGCCAGGAGCTGGCGCAGGCGGCGGCCAGCAAGCCCAAGGCGGCGCCGGGCAGCGATGCCGTGGGCAAGGCCATGATGCCGCCCCTGCAACTGGACGCCCCGGTGGCGCCGACCCCCGAGCCCCGCTTCAATCTGGCGGTCAATAACGCCCCGGCCAGCCAGGTGTTCATGGCCATCGTCTCGGGCACCAAGTACAGCATGGTCTTCGCCCCGGACCTCACCGGCAATCTCACCCTCAACCTCAAGAACGTCACGGTGCGGGAAGCCCTCGACACCATCCGCGAACTCTACGGCTACGAATACCGGGTCCAGGGGTCGCGCATCATGATCCAGTCCAACGCCCTGCAGTCCCGCATCTACCAGATCAACTACCTGGCCAGCCGGCGCCAGGGCACGAGCGATACCCGGGTCACCTCCAGTGCGCCCAGCGTGGTCAATCCCAGCGGTTCCTCCTCCGGCGCCGCCGGCGGCACCACCACTTCCTCCCAGAGCCCGGGCAGCACGCCCACCGGCGGCACGGTGCGCCAATCCGACAGCAGCCGGGTGCAGACCATTTCGGACAACGATTTCTGGAAGGATCTGGGCAACGCCCTCGGCACCATCGTCGGCAACCAAGAGGGGCGCAGCGTCATCCTCAACCCGGTTTCCGGCGTGGTTCTGGTCAAGGCCCTGCCGGCCGAACTGCGGGCGGTGGAAAATTACCTCAAGGCGACGCAACTGGTGGTCGAGCGCCAGGTCATGCTGGAAGCCAAGATCCTGGAGGTGCGCCTGTCCGATTCCTTCCAGACCGGCATCAACTGGGCCAAGTTCACCGGCCACGACCAGCGCTGGGGTGTCGGCGTCATGGCGCCGGGCACCACCCTCGGCACCACCGGCACCCTCACCGGTTCCGCCACCGGCATCAACAGCGCCGGCGGCACCGGCGTCTCGGCGCTGCCCGGCGCCGCCGGCGCCATCACCACCACCGCCTTGGGCAAGGGCTTCTTCGGGCTGGCCTTCCGCTCCGCCGATTTCGCCGCGCTGCTCTCCTTCCTCGAAAGCCAGGGCAACGTGCAGGTGCTCTCCAGCCCCCGCATCGCCACCATCAACAACCAGAAAGCCGTGCTCAAGGTGGGCGCCGACGACTACTTCGTCACCGGCGTCAGCACCACCACCACCACCAGCGGCACCGGCAACGTGGTCACCCCCAACATCACCCTGCAGCCCTTCTTCTCCGGCATTTCCCTCGACGTGACGCCGCAGATCGACGACGAGGGCAACATCATCCTCCACGTCCACCCGGCGGTGACCCTGGTCGAGGAGAAAACCAAGCAGGTGGACCTGGGCAGCCTCGGCACCTTCACCCTGCCGCTGGCTTCCAGCAGCATCAACGAAACCGACAGCATCGTCCGCGTCCAGGACGGGAGCATCGTCGCCATCGGCGGCCTGATGAGCCAGGAGCAGAGCAACAACCGCAACGGCCTGCCCGGCATCAGCCGCGCCCCGGGCCTCGGCATGCTCTTCGGCCAGACCGGGGCCAGCCAGACCAAGCGCGAGCTGGTGATCCTCATCAAGCCCACGGTCATCGCCGGCGACAGCGCCTGGCGCCAGGACCTGGCCGATACCCAGGACCGCCTGCAGGCCCTCGATCCGCGCCGCATCCAGTTCCAGGGCCAGTAAGAAGGGGCCGGGGTGTACCTCGAACATTTCGGGCTTACCGAGCCGCCCTTCGGCATCACGCCGGACACCAGTTTCATCTTCGGTACCCGCAGCCACCAGGAAGCCCTCAACACGCTGCTGGTGGCCATCAACGGCGGCGAGGGCTTCATCAAGATCGCCGGCGAGGTGGGTACCGGCAAGACCCTTCTCTGCCGCCGGCTGCTGCAGGCCCTGCCCAAGGAAGTCATCTCCGCCTACCTGCCCAACCCCTACCTGGCGCCCCGCACCCTCATGCTGGCCCTGGCCGAGGAACTGCAACTGCCGGTGGATACCGGCGCCGACGACTACCACCTGCTGCAAAGCCTCAACCGGGCCCTGATGGGCTACGCCGCCCTCAACCGGCCGGTAGTGCTGTGCATCGACGAAGCCCAGGCCATGCCCCTGGAAACCCTCGAAGCCCTGCGCCTGCTGTCCAACCTGGAGACGGAAAAGCGCAAGCTCCTGCAGATCGTCCTCTTTGGCCAGCCGGAGCTGGATGAAAAGCTGGCCCAGCCCTCGGTCCGCCAGTTGCGCCAGCGCATCGCCTTCCACTATCGCCTGCAGGGGCTGGCGCGCCAGGAGACCGAGAACTACCTGGACCACCGGCTGCGGGTGGCCGGTTACCGGGGTGACGGCATCTTCGCCAACGGCGCGGTGCGCGCCCTGCACCGCGCCAGCCGGGGAACGCCCCGCCTCCTCAACATCCTCGCCCACAAGTCGCTGCTCGCCGTCTTCGGCGAAGGCCGGCGCGTAGTCAAGGCCGGCCATGTGCGGCGGGCGGCGGCGGACACGGAAGGCGCCACGGCGCCTGGATGGTGGTGAGATGAGCCTGATCAATCAGATGCTGCGGGACCTGGAGGAACGCCGTGCCGACGATTTGGGGCGTGCTGGCCTGCAGCGCGATATCCGCCCCCTGCCCGAGCTCCGTTCGCCGCGCCCGGTCTGGCCGGTAGCCTTGGCAGTCGCGGTACTGGGCGGCGTAGCCGTCGCTGGCTGGGCGCTTTACGGCCCCGGTCCGGCGGCACGATCGCAAGCCGTGGTGACGCCTCCGCCGAGCCCGCCACCGGTGGCGGTGACACCCCTCCCACCCATGCCAGCCCTGCCGCCAGAAGCCCTGCTGCCGAGGGAGGCGGAAGCACCCCAGCCGGATGAGGCCCTCCGCCTCACTCTGGCGTTGCAGAGCGTTCCCACCGGCCTGGCGGCGACTCCGGCGGCGGCCACCGTGCCACCGTCCGCGGCAGTCCAGCCGGCACTGGCGGCGCCCGCGCCCATCGCTGTTGCGGTACCGGCGGTTTCGGAAAAGCCGGCGTCGGCCCGCCCGGTCGTGGCGACGCCGGGCAAACCGGTTGCGGCGGAGACTGCGGCCGACGCCGTCATCGAAAAGTCGGTCAGCGTCGCCACGCCGCGGGAGCGGGCCGAGGCGGACTTCCGCCGCGCCCAGGCGGCTTTGGCAGGCGGCCGTGCTGCCGAAGCGGCGGACGCCCTGGCCAGCGCCCTGCGCCAGGATCCGACGCACCTGCAGGCACGCCAGGCCCTGGTGCGCAGCCAGGTGGACGGCCACCGGCTCGACGAGGCCGAAAGCACTCTGCGGGAAGGCGTCGAGCTGTTGCCGGCCCAGATCGGCTGGGCCATGAACCTGGCGCGCCTGCAGGTGGAGCGCAACGATCTCGCCGCTGCCGGCCGCACCCTGGCGCGTTCCGCTTCATTCGCAAGCCGCAGCGCCGACTACCAGGGTTTCTTCGGCCATGTCCAGCATCGCCTGGGGCAGTACCGGGAGGCCGCCGCCGCGTACCAGAACGCCATCCGGCTGGCGCCGGCGGACGGACGCTGGTGGCTGGGGCTGGCCCTGGCCCTGGAGGCCGACGGCCAGGGCGGCGAGGCCAGGGAAGCATTCCGCAAGGCGCTGGCGGCCGGCAATCTGGGGCCGGAACTGACCAGCCTCGCCGAGCACCGCACCCGCTGAGCCGCCTTTCAGCCGGAGCGCAGGGCCCGGCCGATCACCGCCACCCACACCGTCGCCGCCCCATGCAGCTTGAGGGTGCGGGCGGCTTCGTCGAGGGTGGCGCCGCTGGTCATCACGTCATCCACCAGCAGGATGGATTCGTCCGTGAGGTCGCGGCGGCAGCCGAAGGCCCGGCGTACGTTGGCGGCCCGTTCGGCGAGAGGGAGGCTCGCCTGGGGCGGCGTCGCCCGCAGGCGTTCCAGGCAGTCCGGGTCGCTGCCCCGGCGCGCGGCCCGGGCCAGGCACCGGGCGATTTCGCCTGCCTGGTTGAAGCCTCTTTCCCGGAGGCGCTCAGGATGGAGGGGCAGCGGCACCACGCGGTCGAACGGCTCCGCCGGCAACGCTGCCGCCAGGGCTTGGCCGAAGCAGCGGGCGAGGGCCAACTGGTGCCCGTACTTGAGGGCATGCACCAGGCGATCCAGGGGAAAGGCATAGCGGTAGAGGGCAAGGGTTCCGTCGAAGGCCGGTGGATGCGCCAGACAGCGCCCGCAGCGCTCGCCATGGGTGGTGGCCTCGGCGCACTGGGGGCAGCGGGCCGCCGGCAGGGACGGCAAATCGCCCAGACAGGGCGGGCACAGGGCTGCCGCTCCGCTGTCGGCCCCGCAGAGCACGCAGGAACCGGGCAGCAGGGCTGCGCTCATGGGACGGCCGATGCCGGCCAGGGCACCTGCCGCCCCTTGGGGTAAAATTGACATTGAATCTGCGCCTCGTCGATAATTCATAATTACCGTTCAGTCCGCCAAGCGGATCGGGCGCATTATCCCTCTGTTTTGCTGAAGGTTTCACCTATGCACGCTTCTTCCCTCGCCGCCGTCCCCACGCCGGACGCCGCCCCCGACCGCCACCTGTGGACCGTCGAGGAAATCCTGGCGCTTTACGAGATGCCCCTCATGGATCTCATCTGGCGCGCCCAGGGGATGCATCGCCAGCACTTCGACCCCAATGCCGTCCAGCGTTCCACCCTGTTGTCGGTGAAGACCGGCGGCTGCTCGGAGGATTGCGGTTACTGTTCCCAGTCGGCCCGGCACAAGACCGGCACCGAGCGCGAGCGCCTCCTGGAAGTAGAGGAAGTCGTCTCCGCCGCCAAGGTGGCCAAGGACAAGGGCGCCTCACGCTTCTGCATGGGCGCCGCCTGGCGCGGCCCCAAGGACAAGGATCTCGACCACGTCCTCGAAATGGTCCGGGAAGTGAAGGCCCTCGGCCTGCAGACCTGCGTCACCCTCGGCATGCTCAAGGAAGGCCAGGCCGAGAAGCTCAAGGAAGCCGGCCTCGACTATTACAACCACAACGTCGATACCGACAAGGATTTCTACGGCCAGGTCATCAAGTCCCATAGCCACGACGACCGCCTCGATACCCTGAGCCAGGTACGGGACGCTGGCATCAGCGTGTGCTCCGGCGGCATCATCGGCATGGGCGAATCGCGCCGGAACCGCGCCGCCATGATCGTGCAACTGGCCAACCTGCCCAAGGCGCCGGAATCGGTGCCTATCAACAACCTCGTTCCCATTCCAGGGACGCCCCTGGCCGACGTGCCGCCCCTCGATCCCTTCGAGTTCGTTCGCACCATCGCCGCTGCCCGCATCGCCATGCCCACCTCCTGGGTGCGCCTGTCCGCCGGGCGCCAGGAAATGAGCGACGAACTACAGGCCCTGTGCTTCCTGGCCGGCGCCAATTCGATGTTCTACGGCGACCACCTGCTGACCACCGGTAATCCGGACACCAGCGACGACGATGCACTCTTCGCCCGCCTCGGCCTGACCGCGGTGTGACCGGCGGTTTCATCGATCCCGCCCAGGTCCGGCGGCGCTTTGCCCGGGCTGCCGCCGGCTACGGCCAGGCCGATTTCTTCGCCCGGGAAATCGATCGGCGCATGCAGGAGCGCCTCGACTACGTGCGCATCGAGCCCCGTCGTATCGTCGACCTCGGTTGCAGCCGGGGCGCCAGCCTGCCGGGGCTGCGGGCCCGTTATCCGGACGCCCTGGCCGTTGGCGTCGACCTGGTGCCGGAAATGCTGGCGGGGCTCGCCACCGCCCGTTCGCCCTGGCCCCGCTGGCTGAAATTTGGCCGCGAGGCCGGTCCCGCCTTCGTCGCCGCCGACGCCCTGCGCCTGCCCTTGCGCCCCGCCTGTGCCGGGCTGGTGTGGTCCAACCTGCTGCTCCACTGGCTCGATGACCCCCTGCCGCTTCTGGCCGAGGCCCATCGTGTCCTGGAGGTGGGCGGCCTGCTCATGTTCTCGACCCTGGGGCCAGACACCTTCAAGGAGTTGCGTACCGCCTTCGCCGACGGCTACGCCCATACCCAGCGCACCATCGACATGCACGACCTGGGGGACATGCTGGTGGCCACGGGCTTTGCCGATCCGGTCATGGACATGGAGGTGGTCAGGCTCACTTACGACTCCTTCGATGCCATGCTCGCCGAACTGCGGGCGGCGGGATCGAGCTGCGCCATGAAGGCCCGTCGCCATGGCCTGACCGGAAAGGCAGCCTGGGCCGCGGCGCGGGCCGCCTACGAGGCCCGCCGCGTCGAGGGCAAACTGCCGGCCACCTTCGAGGTGGTCTATGGCCATGCCTGGAAGGCCGCTCCCCGACAGGCGCCGGACGGCCGGGCCATCGTCCGCTTCGAGCCCGGGCACCGCTCCCGCTCGTGACTACTCGGGCCGGCGCTCGACGAAGCGTATCGGCTGCACCGCCGCTGGCCGGGGGGCGGGGAAGGGGCCGTGGCGGCGAATGCGGTCCTTGATCCGCCAGCCGAGGAGCATGGCCACCATCAGGCCATAGGCGATGGGCCAGAGGATGGCCGTGGCCTTCACCAGCCAGAAATAATGCAGGGTCGCCAGGATGGCGATGAGATAGATGCTGCGGTGGAGCTCCTGCCAGCGCTTGCCGCCCAGGCGGCGGATGGCGAACTGGTTGGAGGTGAGGGCCAGGGGCAGCATCAGTGCCAGGGCGCTGAAACCGACCGTGACGAAGGGGCGTTTGATCACGTCGGCGGCGATTTCCCCGATGTCGAAGCTGTGGTCGAAGCCGATGAAGCTCAGGAAATGCAGGCAACCGTAGAAGAAGGTGAACAGGCCCAGCATGCGGCGCAGGCGCAGCAGCCAGTGGGACTGGGTGAGGGCGCGCAGCGGCGAGACGGCCAGGGTGGCCAGAAGAAAATTGAAGGTCCAGGTGCCGGTGAAGCGCTGCACGAATTCCACCGGGTTGGGGCCGAAGTCGCCCTGGTAGGCGGCTACGGCCAGGCGGCCGAGGGGCAGCAGGGCGGCGGCGAAAACGGCGGCCTTGACGGCCGCCAGTTGGCGCGAGTTCGGGTTCCAGGCCATGTCAGAAGAACTTTTTCAGGTCCATGCCCGAGTATAGCCGGCCCACCTGTTCCCCGTAGCCGTTGAAGGGCAGGGTCCGGCGCTTGAAGAACTCGCCCAGGCGCCGCTCGTGGCTCTGGCTCCAGCGCCGGTGGGGGACGTCGGGATTGACGTTGGAGTAGAAGCCGTATTCGCTGGGGGCCGCCTTCATCCAGGTGGTGTCCGGCTGCCGCTCCACGAAGCTGACGCGGACAATGGACTTGGCCCCCTTGAAACCATACTTCCAGGGTACCACCAGGCGCAGCGGCGCCCCGTTCTGCTTGGGCATCGCCTCGCCGTACATGCCCACCGCCAGGAGCGTCAGGGGATGCATGGCCTCGTCCAGGCGCAGGGCTTCCAGGTAGGGCCAGTCGAGGAAGGGGGCGCGCACGAAGGGCATCTGCTCCGGGTCGGCAAGGGAGCGGAATTCCACGAACTTGGCGTTGCCGGTGACGTTGGCCCGCTTCACCAGCTCGGAGAAGGGGAAGCCGACCCAGGGGATGACAGCGCTCCAGCCCTCGACACAGCGCAGGCGGTAGACCCGTTCTTCCAGGGGCGCCCATTTCAGGATGTCCTCGATGCCAAAAGTGAGGGGGGTCTTCACCGCGCCGTCGACGGTGATGGTCCACGGCCGGGTGCGCAGACGATGGGCGTGGCGGGCCGGGCTGTCCTTGTCGGGGCCGAATTCGTAGAAATTGCCGTAGGCGGTGACGCTTTCCATGGGCGTCGGCTTCTCGTCGAGCGAATAGGGGCCGGGCCGAACGCCTTCCAGCCGCGTCCCGGTGGGCTGGGCGCCCGCTTCGGGCACGCCCAGGGTGGCCAGGAGGCCGAGGCCGGTGCCGGCCTGGAGGAAGCGGCGCCGCGACGCGTAGGTGGCGGCGGGCGTGATTTCCGAGGGAGGGATGGGGGCGGGGCGGCAGATCAGCATGGCGGTGTCCAATCAAGTGCAGTCGACCATTGGTCGCTGCCGCACCGGAAATCTTACGGTGCAGACGATTGGACTCGCCGCCGTGGCGATGGTTTAGGCGGAAAGGGCCGCCCGCAGTTCGCGGATGTCGTCCTCGGCCTCGCCGAGAAGATCGGCATAGCGCTCCCGGTAGGTGGCTTCCCGGGCCAGTTGTTCGGCGTCGGCGCCGACGCGCATCCACTCCAAGTCGCCCCCCGCCAGGATGTTGGCGAAATAGACGATGTCCCCCAGGGTGCAGGGATTGTCGGTGTTGCGGGGGCTGCCCTGATCCTTGACCGAGTCGATGATGCGGTCGGGCAGGCCGAGGACGTGCAGGAGGCTTTCGCCGATGCTTTCGTGCCAGCCCGCCACCAGGCCGATGACGGCGTCCGGGGAATCACGGTATTCGGCGTATTCGGCGGCACGGTAGAGCAGGTAGAAGACGCCGATGTTGTGAACCATGCCGGCAAGCATGGCTTCGTCGGGATTCACCCGGCCGATGCGGCGGGCCAGCACCCGGGAGATGGCGGCGATGTGCAGCGAGTGCTCCCAGGTGAGGCGGGAGAGGGCATCGAAACCGGAGAGGTTCCTCGACTTCAGCATCTGATCCATGGCCACCGCCAGGGAGGTGGTGCGGACCGCATCGAAGCCCAGGCGGCCGACGGCGGTGCGCAGGTCGGTGATGGCCCGGCCGCTGGGGTTGAAGGCGACCGAGTTGGCCAGGCGCAGCAGCTTGCTGGCAATGAGGGGTTCCACCTCGATGACGTGGGCGACGCGGTCGAGGGCGACATCCGGATCGCGCAGGGTATTGCGCACCAGGATCGCCGCATCGAGGCAGGTGGGGAAATTGACCTCGCCCGAGAGATCCCGGGCGATGTCTTCGAGGATGCGGAAATGGATCCTGTTGTCGACGGACATGTCAGCCGGCGATGTAGCGTTCCAGCTCTTCGATGAGGAAGCGCTGGGAACTGATGGTTTCCTTCACCAGGTCACCGATGGAAACCATGCCCACCACGCTGCCGTCTCCGTCGAGGATGGGCAGGTGGCGGAAGCGCTTGTCGGTCATCAGCGCCATGCACTGGTCGATGCTGTGGGAGGGGGTGACGTAGGCCACCTTGTCGCTCATGATCTCCCGTACCAGGGTTTCCTTCGACGACTTGCCGTGGAGAATGATTTTGCGGGCATAGTCCCGCTCGGAAAAAATCCCGACCAGTTGTTCGCCGTCAAGGACCAGGAGGGCGCCGACGTCATGCTGGGCCATCACGGTGAGGGCGTGGAAGACAGTGTCGTTGGGGCTGACGACGGCCAGCGGGCGCTGTTTTTCGGCGAGTAGCTGCTTTAGTGTTTTCATGGCGGGCCTCCTCTGTTCGGGGGAATAAGACCAAGCGTGTGGAAAGAGTCTATCTCCCGCCTGCCCCAATGCCAAGCGAAGGCAACAAAAAAGGCGGCCGGGGCCGCCTTGGGTGCCGGGTTGCGGCCGTTTAGCGCAGGCCGGCGGCGTATTCCGAGACGGCCTTGATGTCGGCGTCGGAGAGCTTGGCGGCGATCATGCGCATCATCTTCTCGGGGTCGTTGGCGCGCTCGCCAAGACGGAAGGCCTTCAACTGGGTTTCGGTGTATTCCGGGAACTGGCCAGCCAGCTTGGGGTACATGGCGGGCAGGCCGGCACCGGCGGGGCCGTGGCAGCCGGCACAGGCAGGCACGCCCTTGGCGAAGTCGCCCTGGCGCCAAAGCTTTTGGCCCAGCGCAATCTGCTTCTCGTCCTTGGCGCCGGCCGGCTTGGCCTTCTGCTGGGCAAACCAGGCAGCGACGTTCTTCATGTCCTCGTCGGAGAGGGGGGCGGCCATGCCGCCCATGATCGGGTTGTTGCGCTGAGCCGGCTTGCCGTCCAGGGCCTTGAAGTTCTTCAGCTGCTTGTAGATGTATTCCTCGACCTGGCCTGCCAGATGGGGATTGGCGGAGGCGGGACTGTTGCCGTCGGCACCGTGGCACGCGACACAAATGGTCTCGGCGATGACCTTGCCCTTGGCGGGATCCGCCTTGGTCTTGGCTTCTTCGGATGCGTTGGCGGAAAGACTGGTAGCGAGCAGGACTGCCAGCGCCGTCGTACGGATCATTTCACAACTCCTTCTGCGCGATTCTGGGCCGCTTTTTGGCGGATGGGCCGGGAACGGAAGTTACAAACCTGCTATTCTATACCAGATCGCCGCCCCATGGCGGTTTACGCGAGTTTTTTATGCCCTTGTTCCAGAAGGCGGTCTTCCACACGACCGTCGCCCACCTGCGCGACCTGCCCACGGATGCGGTGTGCGAGGTGGCCTTCGCCGGTCGATCGAACGCCGGCAAGTCTTCCGCCATCAACACCCTGGCCGGCCGCGTGCGGCTCGCCTTCGTCAGCAAGACGCCGGGCCGTACCCAGCACCTCAATTATTTCACCCTGGCCGAGGGCAAATATCTGGTGGACCTCCCCGGCTACGGCTACGCCAAGGCGCCGGAGGCCATCCGCGCCCAGTGGGAGGGCCTCATCGGGCCCTATCTGCAGGGACGTCAGCCCCTGGCCGGACTGGTCATCATCATGGATGCCCGCCATCCGTTGACCGACCTCGACTGGCGCATGATCGAGTGGTTCCGCCCCACCGGACGGCCCATCCACGTGCTGCTATCCAAGGCCGACAAGATGTCCCGCCAGGAACAGACCAAGACCCTGCGGGCGGTCAAGGCCGAACTGGCGAAACTGGGGGCCGGCTTCTCAGCGCAACTCTTTTCCAGCCTGAAGAAGAGCGGCATTGAGGAAGCCGAAGCGGTGCTGGCCGGCTGGTTGGGCATCCCCTTGCCGGCACCGGCGAATACAAAAAAGCCCCCGGATAAGGGGGGTCCGGGGGCCAAAATGCCTTAACGAGATTAAGGCACCCGCTCAGGGAGGTAAAGCGGGAGACAGCGCGTGCCATCTGCGTCGTATGATGCAGGTCATGGCGGAAAGTTCCCGCCCCGAAAAGAATATCGTCCGTTGAATTTGCAAGGATTGCGCTATGACAGTTGCAGGCCGTTTCCCTTCCACACGCATGCGCCGCATGCGCCGCGACGACTTCTCCCGCCGCCTCATGCGGGAGACGGTGCTGACGCCGGACGACTTCATCTACCCGGTCTTCGTCCTCGAAGGCGAGGGGCGGGTGGAGAAGGTGGCCTCCATGCCCGGCGTCGAGCGGCAGTCCCTGGATGTCCTGTTGCGTACCGCCGAGCGGGCCGCCAGGCTGGGCGTGCCGGCCATAGCGCTGTTCCCGGTGGTGGATGCCTCCCTCAAGTCCCTGGGGGCGGAGGAGGCCTACAATCCGGCCGGCCTGGTGCCGCGGGTGGTCAAGGCCTTGAAGCGCGAATTCCCCGAGTTGGGCGTGATCACCGACGTGGCCCTCGATCCTTATACAAGCCACGGCCAGGACGGGCTCATCGACGAAAGCGGCTACGTGCTCAACGACGAGACCCTCGAGGTGCTGGCCAAGCAGGCGCTCTGCCACGCCGAGGCCGGCGCCGACGTGGTGGCGCCTTCGGACATGATGGACGGCCGCATCGGTCGCATCCGCGAGGAATTGAACGAGGCTGGCCAGATTTACACCCGCATCCTGGCCTATTCGGCCAAGTACGCTTCCAGCTTCTACGGCCCCTTCCGCGACGCCGTGGGTTCCGCCACCAATCTGGGCAAGGGCAATAAATACACTTACCAGATGGACCCTGCCAACACCGACGAGGCCCTGCGCGAGGTAGCCCTGGATCTGGAGGAGGGCGCCGACATGGTCATGGTCAAGCCGGGCATGCCCTACCTGGACATCGTGCGCCGCGTGAAGGATGCGTTCAAGGTGCCGACCTACGCCTATCAGGTGAGTGGCGAGTACGCCATGCTCAAGGCCGCTGCCCAGAACGGCTGGCTGAACGAGGAGGCCTGCGTCCTGGAGAGCCTGCTGGCCTTCAAGCGGGCCGGGGCCGACGGTATCCTGACCTATTTCGCCCTGGAGGCGGCGGAGTGGTTGCGCTAGTCCGGATTCGGGACGCGGCATGATGCGTCGCCGCACCCGTTCGCCCTGAGCTCGTCGAAGGGCGGTTGGTCATGGGCTTCGACAGGCTCAGTCCGAACGGAGGGAGGCTTCAGACGCTGCCCGGCGCGCCTGACTGGGAGAGGCAGGCGAAATACAGCATGGGCCACTGCTGCGGCCACTGGGCCAGGGGTTCCCGGGCGAAGCCGCTGCGGGCGTACTGCTCCCAGCGGCCGACGGCGTAACAACGCAACAGGTTGGCAAGGGCGCCGAAATCGGCGTCGGGCTTCAGGTTCTCCTGGGTGGCGGCGATGCGCAGGGCCTGCTTGAGGGCCGCTTCCAGCTTGTCGAGAAGGGCGTTGACGCGGGCCTGCAGGCGCTCGTGCTCGCCGGCCAGGGCGTCGCCGATGAGGACGCGGGTCATGCCCCGGTTCTTCTGGGCGAAGCGCAGGAGCAGGGCGAGGATCTGTTCCACCTGCTTGAAGCCTTCGGCCTCGTCGCTGGTGATCTGGTTGATGACGCCGAACAGGCTTTGCTCGATGAATTCGATGAGGCCGTCGAACATCTGGGCCTTGCTGGCGAAATGGCGGTAGAGGGCGGCTTCCGAGCAGTCCAGCCGCGCCGCCAGGGCCGCCGTGGTGATCTTTTCGCCCTTCGGTTGTTCCAGCATTTCCGCCAGCGTCTGCAAAATCTGCAGACGGCGCTCCCCGGTCTTTGCCGCCATGGTTGTCTCCCCCTGAATTGTTGCGGAAATTATAGCCGTGCAGCCCCCTGCTGCAAGTCTGCCACCGAACGCACCGTCAAGTCGACATAGGGCGGACGGCGTAAGCCAGTGCTCACCCACACGGTCTTCATGCCCAGCGCCTTGGCGGTGGCGAGATTGGGCAGGCTGTCTTCCACCATGATGCAGCGGCGGGGGTCGAGGCCCTCAGCCCGCAACAGAGCCCGAAAGCCCGCGGGCATGGGCTTGGGCCGGAAGCGGAGGTTCTCAACGGCATACACTGCGTCGACCAGGTGGTCGAGGCCGGTGATGGCGAGGATGGCCTCGGTGTAGCGGCGGGGGGCGTTGGAAAAGATGATCTTGCGGCCCGGCAGCCGGCGCAGGCGATGGCGTACGGCCGGGTCAAAACGGACCATGGACGCCAGGTCCGGGAACTGATGGGTTTCCCGCAGGAAGTGGTGGGGGTCGGTGCCGTGGTGGCGGATGAGGCCGAGCAGGGTGGCGCCGTAGCGCTCCCAGTAATCCTGCCGCAGGCGGGTGGCGGCCTCCTCGTCGAGGCCCAGGTGCCGCTCGATGTATTGGCGCATCGAGCGGTTGATATGGGGAAAGATGTGGGGGCTGGCGTCGTGGAGGGTGTTGTCCAGATCGAAGAGCCAGGTGCGTGATTTCATGGTGTACCTTGACTTCGGCCGCTCGCAGCCCTTTTTGCCTGCCTGGGGCAGGTTGGCCTGCGCCGCAAGAAGCCCGCTGCGCAGGCGTCTTGTCAGCGGGACTTGATCATGGTGCCGACGCCGTGGTCGGTGAGAATTTCCAGCAGCAAGGCGTGTTCGACGCGGCCGTCGATGATGTGCACGCTCTTCACGCCACTGCGGGCGGCGTCCAGCGCCGAGCCGATCTTGGGCAGCATGCCGCCGGAAAGGGTGCCGTCGGCCACCATGTCGTCGATTTCCTTGGGAGTGATGCCGGTAAGCAGGTTGCCGGCCTTGTCCAGTACGCCGGGCGTGTTGGTGAGGAGGATCAGTTTTTCCGCCTTGAGCACTTCGGCGATCTTGCCGGCGACGACGTCGGCGTTGATGTTGTAGGTCTCCCCTCCGGCGCCGACGCCGATGGGGGCGATGACCGGGATGAAGGCACCCTTGTCCAGATGGTCGATGAGGGAAGGGTCGATGGAGGTGATCTCGCCCACCTGGCCGACATCGATGAGATCGCCGGGATTGTCCTTGTTTTCCAGCATGAGCTTCTTGGCGCGGATGAAGTTGCCGTCCTTGCCGGTGAGGCCGACGGCCTTGCCGCCGTGCTGATTGATGAGATTGACGATGTCCTTGTTGACCTGGCCACCGAGGACCATTTCCACCACTTCCATGGTTTCGGCATCGGTCACGCGCATGCCCTGGACGAATTCGCCCTTCTTGCCGACCCGGGCCAACAGGTTTTCGATCTGGGGCCCGCCGCCGTGGACGACGACGATGTTGAAGCCGACCAGTTCCAGCAGCACCACGTCGCGGGCGAAGCAGTTCTTGAGGTGCTCGTCGGTCATGGCGTTGCCGCCGTACTTGACGACGATGGTCTTGCCGTGGAAGCGCTTGATGTAAGGCAGGGCTTCGGCGAGGACGGCGGCCTTGGTGCCGGGGGCGAGGTTTTCGAGGGACATGGCGGCGAAGTAGTGAGTTAAGCCGCCATTTTACCCAAGACCGAATCCCCAGGCTGTGTCTAGGCGGAAGTTTTGCGTCCAATCCGGCACGGCGTTGGCCGGCATTGGCCGGGCAATGCCGAATCCTTGAGCCAGATGGCAGCCAAGGCGCAGTAGTTCGGTAGCCTGTTTGTGTGTTTCCACGCCTTCGGCGACCACTTCGCGACGAAATGCCGCGGCAAGGCCAATAATGCCGTGAACGATTGCGAAATCCCCTTGGTCGACCAGCATGTCCGCGACAAAGGAGCGATCGATCTTGAGGGAAGTGGCGGGAAGGCGTTTGAGATAGGTCAGGGATGAGTAGCCGGTTCCGAAGTCATCTAGGGCGAAGCGCACGCCTAGATGGCTACAGGCATCGATTATCTGCGCCACCAGGAGCAGGTCATGGAGTGCCGAAGATTCAAGAATCTCGAGCTCGAGCTGGCGTGGTGCAATCTCGGGGGCAGCCTGAAGAAGCTTGCGAAGCTGCAGTTCGAACTCAGGCCAAAGGAGCAGTCTGGAGCATACGTTGACGCTTACGGGGACGGTGATACCGGCTCGTTGCCATTCCGCCATCTGTCGCAATGCTTCGGCCATCACCCAGAGGTCGACCTCGATGGCAAGATCGGAGTCCGCAATCATTCCGAGGAAGTCCTGGGGCAGCAGGATTCCCTCCTTGGGATGCTGCCACCGTACCAGGGCCTCGAAACCGATCACTCGACCATCTCGCAGATCCACCTTGGGTTGGTAGAAAAGGCGCAGTTCGTTGCGCGTCAGGGCGAGGCGGAGGGCAGCCATAGAGTCGCGGGTATGCCGGGCGCGGCGGTCCAGTTCCGGATCAAAAATATGGTAGGTCGAGCGACCGCATTCCTTGGCCTTGTACATGGCCTGATCGGCGTGGCGAAGCAGAATATCCGGGTTGCTGCCATCGATTGGATATAGCGTCAGCCCGGCACTCGCCGTGACTTGGAGGGGGGGCTCGGAACTGATTGGTTCGGCAAGTGCAGCCAACAGTCGTTTGGTTATTGCCTCCACTTCGAACATGGTGTCGACGTCGGTTAGTAGGAGTACAAATTCGTCGCCGCCCATTCGGGCGACGGTATCCCCTTCCCTCACTTCCCGTTTCATCCGTTCGGCAATCTCCACGAGGACGCGGTCACCCACGGCATGGCCATAGCGATCGTTGATCGGTTTGAAATTGTCGAGATCGATATAGCAGACAGCCATGAGCGAACCCTGCCTTTCAATCCAGGCAATGGCCTGCTGCATGCGATCCAAGAGCAATACTCGATTGGGCAGTTGGGTCAGGGCGTCGAAATGCGCCATCATTTCCAACTGACGCTGATATTCCTTGAAGCGGGTGATGTCGGCAAAGGTGCCGACGTAGTGAGTTACCCGCCCCAGATCATCGTGTACAGCGTTGATGGACAGGAGTTCGACAACGATTTCCCCGTTACGGCGACGGTTGGTGACCTCGCCTTGCCACGCTCCGTCTTCGCTCAGGCGTTTCCACATCGATTCGTAAAATTCGGCGCTCTGCAGCCCGGAGTGAAGAATCCGTGGGTTTTGGCCGATTATTTCGTTTCTCGGATAGCCGGTTACCGATGTGAATGCATCGTTTACCTCAACAACGACCCCCTTGGCGTCGGTGACCATGACACCGTTGGGGGATTTGGCAAAGGCGTTGACAACCCAGCGCAATCGACTGGTCGTAAGCGCCGAATGAAACTCCGTCCACGTCACGAGATCCTCCTTGGCATCCTAGCGATGGTGGGCAAATAAAAATAATTCCCACTCCTCATAAAAACAGCTTATATATATAAATGTATTGTGACGCAAACAAGGCTGACTTAAAAGTGACGGTGGGACACTATCACCCCCCATGGATATGGGCGCCAAAATCAGCAGCAGCGATGGTCGTCTCTTTGCCCGCCATGTACTCGCGTGCAACATTCGCACGCTGCGTGCCGAGAGAGGATGGTCACAGGAAACCCTCGCCTTGGAAGCAGGGCTGCATAGGACATTTGTTGCTCACGTCGAGCGGGGGGCGCGGAACGTTTCGCTCGACAATATTGAACGCATCGCGCTCGCGTTTGGCGTCTCGGTGAGTAGATTGTTTGAAGTATTGTATGCATCGGATGACGCCTCAAATCTTCCTCCAACCTGAGCGATGCGGTTGATTGAAGAACCCTCTCTCCCGAAGGACAGGTGCCGGCTACCATGTTTGAAACCGGTAGCGATGTACTATTCCACCGTTAGCCTTTTTGTCGGACTACTGGCGCGCTTGGGCAGCGTCAGTTCGAGGACGCCGTCGGTGAATTTGGCGGCCGCCTTGCTTTCGTCGATGTCCTGGCCCAGCTGGAACGACCGGGAAACCTTGCCGAAGTAGCGCTCGGAACGCAGGACGCGTTCTCCTTCCTTGGTTTCCTTCCCGCGTTTGACTTCGGCACTGATGGCGACCTGGTTGCCATCGACGGTGACGTGAATGTCCTCCTTCTTCACGCCGGGCAGTTCGGCGTGGACGACAAAGGCATTGTCCTGCTCCTTGACGTCCAGCTTGACCGAACTGGGGGCCATCAGTTCATTGCCCAGTTCCATGGGGCGAATGAAGAAACCGCGGAAGAGGTCATCGAACGGCTCGAAACGGGTAAGGTTGGCCATGATTGTCTCCTGATGGGTTGCGGATGGAATTCACATCACCAATATAGGAGGTGTCCTGGCGTCTTCAAGAGGGGAGAAACAGTGGTTTGACACCGGTCAACGGCGAGGGGGGAGGCGGTCCGGGAGTGTCAGGATGGCGTCCCGGTTGCTCCAGGAAAAGCAGGCTTCCGCTGCTTCGCGCCAGGGTAGCCAGCGCCAGTCCCGGTGTTCGGCAGGGGCGAGGGTGACGGGCATCGGGGCGGGAACGAGAAGCCCGAAGACGTGTTCGGTGTTGCGGGTAACCCCGGGCGCATAGCGATGGCGCCACTCCGGAAAGATTTCGTAGGTGTTGGTGATCTGCCAGTCGGTCAAGACATGGGCATCGGCGTCGATGCCGGTCTCCTCGGCCACCTCCCTTCGCGCCGCGGCGGCGAAATCCTCCTCCGCTTCCTGGCTGCCGGTGACCGACTGCCAGTAGCCCGGATGGGCGCGTCGTTCCAGGAGAAGCACCTCCAGTGCCGGTGTGTGGATTACGACGAGAACCGATACGGGCTGTTTGTAGCCGCTCATCGACCGGGCAGCGGCGGGAGGTCCGCCGTGGAGCTGTCGACCAGCAGCCAGAAGGGGGTGCCGTCCTGGCGACGAATTTCGGCCGCTGAACGAAGAACTTCCAGCACTGCGGCAAAATCGGCGGGGTGTTTGCGGCAAAAGTCTTCCAGGCCGAGTATTTCGATCAGGTAGCCGCGGGTTGGCCCGGCCCCCGGCCACTCGGGATCGGTCAGGCAGTCGTGCAAGGCATCCAGGTTGACGCCGTACCAGGGAGGAAAACCGAGGTCCTCCCCCAGTTTCTTGAGTACATGAAGCAGGGAGCGCTGCTTCGAGACGTCGGCCCCCACCACGGCGAAATCCAGGGCCGCCGCCTGGTCACGGGCCGCCTCCCGCAGGGTCTGGTCAGGGGCGCGATAGACGCCCGCCAGGCCGGCGTTGCGCAACTGGGTCCGATCCATCGATAGCTTCTCCCTACTCCCTGATGCGCCGAAAGGTGGCGTAGTGGTCGTCGGTATAGTAATACTCGCCGACGGTGCCGGCGACGATGCGGCGGGCACCGCGCCCTCCGATGCCCGGAGTGCGGACGGTGTATTCGTGGTAATAGCCACGGGGCCGAGGGGGCAGGCGTCTTTCGAAATTTCCGAAGATGATGCCGTCCCGCGGGTAGGGGAAGGGGCCGCCGCGCTTGATCAGGGCCAGGGTCTGCCGGGCTTCGGCCGGAAGATCGGCAGCGGCGATCCAGCCTGGCCCTGTTTCCCGTGCCAGCCCGGCAGCGCTTCCAAGAGCCAGCCAGAGGGCAAGAAGGAAGCGCAGCCAGGGCGGCATGTAGCGTCAGCTCTGGCCGACTTCGACCTGGGTCTCGACCTTCTGGCGCAGGCGGATGTGCAACTCGCGCAATTGTTTCTCGTCGACACCGGAGGGGGCATCGGTGAGGAGGCACTGGGCGCGCTGGGTCTTGGGGAAGGCGATGACGTCGCGGATGGATTCGGCACCGGTCATCATGGTGACGATGCGGTCCAGGCCGAAGGCCAGGCCGCCGTGGGGCGGGGCGCCGTATTTGAGGGCGTCGAGGAGGAAGCCGAACTTGGCCTGCTGTTCCTCGGGGCCGATGGCCAGGGCCTTGAATACGGTTTCCTGGACGTCGGCGCGGTGGATACGCACCGAGCCGCCGCCGATTTCCCAGCCGTTCAGGGCCAAGTCGTAGGCCTTGGCCAGGCACTTGCCGGGGTCGCTGGTCAGCAGCGCCACGTGCTCGTCCTTGGGGCTGGTGAAGGGGTGGTGGCAGGCGGTCCACCGCTTGTCTTCCTCGTCGTATTCGAACATCGGGAAGTCCACGACCCACAGGGGTTCCCAGGCCTTGCCGTTGAGGTAGCCCTTCTCGTGGCCGAGCTTGGTGCGCAGCGCCCCCAGGGCGTCATTGACCACCTTGGCCTTGTCGGCGCCGAAGAAGATGAGGTCGCCGGACTGGGCGCCGGTGCGCTCCATGATGGCTTTCAGGGCAGCTTCGTGGAGATTCTTGACGATGGGGGACTGGAGGCCGGTCTCGTTCAGCTGGCTGACGTCGTTGACCTTGATGTAGGCCAGGCCCTTGGCGCCGTAGATGCCGACGAACTTGGTGTATTCGTCGATTTCGCCGCGGGAGAGGCTGGCGCCGCCGGGAACGCGGAGCGCCGCCACGCGGCCGTTGTCGCTGTTGGCGACGCCGGCGAAGACCTTGAAGGCGACATCCTTGACGACGTCGGTGACTTCGGTGAGTTCGAGGGTGACGCGCAGGTCCGGCTTGTCCGAACCGAAGCGGCTCATGGCCTCGGCGTAGGGCATGCGGGGGAAGGGGTTGGGCAGGTCGACGTCGATGGCGTCCTTGAAAACGTAGCGGATCAGCTCCTCGATGAGGGCGGTGATCTCGGTCTCGGTCATGAAGGAGGTTTCGATGTCGATCTGGGTGAATTCCGGCTGGCGGTCGGCGCGCAGGTCCTCGTCGCGGAAGCACTTGGTGATCTGGTAGTAGCGGTCGTAGCCGGCCACCATCAGGAGCTGCTTGAAGAGCTGGGGCGACTGGGGCAGCGCGAAGAACTGGCCGGGGTGCACGCGGGAGGGCACCAGGTAGTCGCGGGCGCCTTCCGGGGTGCTCTTGGTGAGCATGGGGGTTTCCACGTCGATAAAGCCATGGTCGTCGAGGAAGCGGCGGAAGGCCCGGGCCGTCTTGTAGCGCAGCATCAGGTTGTGCTGCATCTGTGGCCGGCGCAGGTCGATGACGCGATGGGTCAGGCGGACGTTTTCGGAGAGATTTTCCTCGTCGAGCTGGAACGGCGGGGTGACGGAGGGGTTGAGCACCTCAATCTCGTGGCACAGCACTTCGATTTCCCCGGAGGCCAGGTTGGCGTTGGTGGTGCCTGCCGGGCGGGGGCGCACCTTACCGGTGATCTTGAGGCAGAACTCGTTGCGGACGGATTCGGCGATCTTGAAGGACTCGGCGCGATCGGGATCGCAGACCACCTGGGCCAGGCCCTCGCGGTCGCGGAGGTCGATGAAGATGACGCCACCGTGGTCGCGGCGGCGATGGGCCCAGCCGCAAAGGGTGACGATCTGGCCGTCGAGGGTGGCGTTGAGTTGTCCGCAGTAATGGCTACGCATGAAGCTGTTCCAGAAGTTTAGGTGTTGGGTACGGAGCGATGGTTGGCGGGTGGGGCGACCACTCCCATCGAGATGATGTATTTGAGGGCTTCGTCTACCGTCATGTCGAGTTCGACCACCTCGGCGGAGGCCATCATGAGAAAGAAGCCCGAGGTGGGATTGGGGGTCGTGGGAACGTAGACGCTGACGTATTCGCCGTTCAGGTGGTTGCGGACGTCGCCGCCCGGCTGTCCGGTCAGGAAGGCGATGGTCCAACTGCCGGCCCGTGGATACTGGACCAGCAGCGCCTTGCGGAAGGCGTTCCCGTTAGGGGCGAAAAGAGTGTCCGATACCTGCTTGACGCTGTTGTATACCGAATTGACGACGGGAATGCGGGCCAGCAGACGTTCCCACCAGATCACCAGTTTCTGGCCGATGAAGTTGGTGGCCAGGAGTCCGGTGATGAATATCATCAGCAACGTGAGCACCGCACCGGCACCGGGAATGGCGAAGCCGAACACGTGCTGCGGATGGACGGCTTCGGGGAGCAGGCGCAGGGACTGGTCCAGGGTGCTGACGATGAGCGACAGCACCCAGCCGGTAATGACCAGGGGAACCCAGATCAGTAATCCGGTGATGAAATAGCGCTTGATCAGCTGGCTGCGCACGCGCAGGCTCCGCTGCCACCCTGGCAGGGTGGGGTCTCGCTGGGTTTGCTCGGGGCCGCCTTGCCGCCCCCCTTGAAATCCGTCGCGTACCAGCCACTACCCTTCAACTGAAAGCCGGCAGCAGACAGCAACTTGCTGTAGCTCTCCTTGCCGCACTCAGGGCAAGTGGTCAGGGCGGGGTCGCTCATTTTCTGCAGGTGTTCCTTCTGGAAACCGCAGGCGTCGCAGCGATACTCGTAGATCGGCATGGGAATCCTCCAAAACCTTGAATTATAACTGACACTTATTCCTTGCATCACATGGTGCCACGGCAAGGATTTTCAAGGGAGGGTTCCCAGATAGGCTCCGGTGATGGCGGGGCCCCAATACAGGGCAATGACACCCGCAGCCGCCAAATAGGGTCCGAAGGGAATGGGTACGCTCCGTCCCCTCCCTGCCACCAGGATCAGGGCAATGCCGACAACGGCGCCGACCAGGGAGGAAAGCAGGATGACAGCTGGCAGCATCTGCCAGCCGAGCCAGGCGCCCAGGGCACCGAGAAGCTTGAAGTCGCCGTAGCCCATGCCCTCCTTGCCCGTGGCCAGTTTGAAGAGCCAGTAAACTGACCAGAGCGAGAGATATCCCGCCATGGCGCCAACTACCGCCGACTTGAGGTCCACGTAGGTGCCGAAAATATTGACCGCCAGCCCCAGCCAGAGCAGCGGGAGCGTAATGGCGTCGGGCAGGAGCTGAGTGTCGAAGTCGATCCAGGCCAGGGCGATCAGCGACCAGATCAGCGCCAGGCTGGCGAGGCCCGGCCAGCCGGCGCCGAAATGGACGACGGAGAATGCCGAGAGCAGGGCCGTGGCCAGTTCGATCAGCGGATAGCGGAGGGAGATCGCAGCCCCGCACCGGGAGCAGCGGCCACGCAGGAAGAGGTAACTGAGGACGGGAATGTTCTCGAGGGCGGTTATCCGGTGCCCGCAGTGCGGGCAGCGGGAGCGGGGAGTCGCCAACGTCAGGCGTTCGCCTTCGGCGGGGGCTGGTTCGCCGCGCAACTCGGCACACTGGGCCTGCCAGTCCCTTTCCATCATCCGGGGCAGGCGATGGATCACCACGTTGAGAAAACTGCCGACGCACAGACCCAGCAGCCCGGCGAGCGCGGCCAGGCCGCTGGTTTCTGGCAACGTCATCCGACCACGGCGCCGAGCTTGAAGATGGGCAGGTACATGGCGATCACCATGCCGCCGATCAGCACCCCGAGGACTACCATGATCATGGGTTCCATCATGCTGGACAGGGCGGCGACGGCGTCATCGACTTCCGCCTCGAAGAAGTCGGCGACCTTGCCCAGCATGGAGTCGAGGGCACCCGATTCTTCGCCGATGGCCACCATCTGGGTGACCATGTTGGGGAAAAGATTGCTGTTCTGCATGGAGATGGTTAGGCTGGTGCCGGTAGCAACCTCCCCCTGGATCTGCCGGGTGCCGACCTTGTAAACGTGGTTTCCCGCGGCACCGCCGACGGATTCCAGGGATTCGACCAGGGGTACACCGGCGCTGAACATGGTGGCGAGGGTACGGGTCCAACGGGCGATGACCGCCTTGCGGATGATGTCGCCGAAGATCGGCATACGCAGGGAGTAGCGGTCGAAGGCAATCTGCATCGCCTCGGATCGCCGGTAGGCCTGGATGAAGGCATAGATGCCACCGAAAAGGCCGCCGAAGATGGCCCACCAATACTCGACGAAGTAGTCGGACATGGCGATGACGATCAACGTCGGCGCGGGCAGGTCGGCGCCGAAGCTGCGGAAGACTTCCTTGAAGGCGGGGATGACGAAAATCATGATGACCGCCGTGATGACGAAGGCGACCAGGATGATGGTAGTGGGGTAGAAGAGGGCGGACTTGATCTTCGCCTTGATGGCCAGGATCTTTTCCTTGTAGGTGGCCAGGCGGTCCAGGAGGCTGTCGAGAATACCGGCTTGCTCACCGGCCGCGACCAGGTTGCAGTAGAGGCTGTCGAAATACAGCGGGTACTTGCGGAAAGCCTGGGACAGCGAACTGCCGGTCTCAACATCGCTCTTGATGTCGAGGAGGAGTTTGCCGACCGCCGGGTTGGCGTGGCCCTTGCCGACAATGTCGAAGGCCTGCAGCAGCGGCACGCCGGACTTCATCATGGTGGCCAACTGGCGGGTGAACAGCGTGATGTCCTTTTCCGTGACCTTGCCGCCGCTCTTGAAGCGCTGCTTGGAAATCTTGCTGACCATGATGCCCTGGCGGCGCAAGGTGGTCTGGACGACAGCCTGGGTCGGCGCACGCACTTCGCCGCGAACGGTCTTGCCGTCCTTGTTCTTGCCTTCCCAGATGAAAGTGAACTCCTTGACGCCGGAACTTCTCGATCTTGCGGCGGTGGCCATCCCTTGTCTCCCTGTTATGCGTTGGTGGTGCTGAGGACCTCGTCGAGCGAGGTGACACCTTGCTTCACTTTCAATAGCCCGGATTGGCGCAGGTCCTTGACCCCTTCCGTGAGCGCCTGCGCGGCGATGTCGAGGGACGTGGCGCCGGCCATGATCAAGCGCTGGATGGCTTCCGATACCGGCATCACCTGGTAGATGCCGACCCGGCCCTTGTACCCGCTCCCCTTGCAGCGGTCACAGCCGCCGGGGCCGTAGAGCGTCCAGTTGCCGGCAAGATCCTCTTCGGAGAATCCCGCGTTGAGGAGCGTTTCCCGCGGCACTTCCACCGGTTGCTTGCAGGTACATAGGCGCCGTGCCAGTCGCTGGGCGGTGATGAGCAGCACGCTGGAGGCGATATTGAAGGTGGGCACGCCCATGTTCATCAGTCGCGTCAGCGTCTGCGGTGCATCGTTGGTATGCAGGGTGGACAAGACCAGGTGGCCTGTCTGGGCTGCCTTGACGGCGATTTCCGCGGTCTCTAGGTCGCGGATTTCGCCGACCATGATGATGTCCGGGT
>JRYJ01001001.1_pt1 | contig 45647 bp, 50 predicted proteins | sample 235371 | NCBI WGS metagenome assembly JRYJ01 (sample SAMN03074219, study PRJNA261477) | activated sludge metagenome | biome: Wastewater Treatment Plant; feature: Wastewater; material: Activated sludge; isolation source: activated biomass of a wastewater treatment plant treating hydrocarbon... ... | reverse complement strand
TGTCCTCCGGCGCCAGCGTCTGGCTCCCCCGTCGCGGCGGCGGAGCCGCCGGTTTCGGAGACGCAGTCTCCCTGACAGCCGTTCTCGCGATTCCAACGAGGCTGGACAGTGTGGCGCTGATCTCTCCCTCCCCGACCTTGACCCGGACTCGTTTCTTACCCTGCGGCGACTCCAGCAGCACGCCGGTCATGCCTAAGGCCGTCACTTCCACCGCGGCCCCGACGGTGAGATGCTCGATCGGGATCGGCTCATGCAGCTCGGCCACCTCACGCCGGACTTCCTGTTCCAACTCTGTGAGCCGGGATTTGGCTTCTCGGGCTTTGATGAGCTTTTGGTCGCGTTTCAACTCGTCCAGCGTGGCCTGAACGGCCGCTCTGGCCCTCTGAAACTCCTGGGTGAGCTTTTTCTTGATCTCCTTCCGTTCTTCGCGCTCGGTTTCCTGCAACGAGGTCAGAAGCCGCTGTGCCTCGTGAGCCGCCGCCTCCGCCTCCTGCCTGGCTCGTACGGCCGTCGTCAATTCCTCACTGGCCCGTCGCTGCTTGTCCTGCAAATCGTTCAGCAACGTCTCGAGCGAACGATTTTCCCCCTGCAGCCGCCGGCGTGCGTCGTCGAGTACGCTTCGGTCCATGCCCAATCGTCCGGCGATTTCGATCGCAGCGGACCCGCCTGGTTGTCCTTGAATGAGACGGTATGTCGGCGCGAGAGTTTCCAAATTGAACTCCACGCTGGCGTTCGCAAACCGCGGCATTTCTTGGGCGAGCCCCTTGAGCACGCTGTAGTGCGTCGTGGCCACCACCTTCACCCCGGCATCGGACAACCGACAGAGCAATGCGCCGGCCAGCGCGGCCCCTTCGGCAGGATCGGTGGACGTGACCGGCTCGTCAAGCAGCACCAACGCATCGCCGCGAGCCGCCGGTCGCGTGGATTCGTGCTCCGCCGATGAAACTTCCTTTAACAATTCGACCATCGTGGTGATATGGGCCGAAAAGCTCGACAGATCGCGCGCCAAGTCCTGGGCATCCCCGATGTCGGCATACACGGCATCGAACAGCGCCATCTCGGAATCCGGCTCGCAGGGCAGATGGAGCCCGCACCGGGCCATTAACGCAAAAAGTCCAAGCATTTTCAGTACGACGGTCTTGCCTCCGGTGTTCGGCCCCGAGATCACGAGCACGCCGACGGTTTCGTCGAAGGTGATGTCGTTCGGCACCACCTGCGTTTTGGTCAAGACCAGCAAGGGATGGCGGGCGCACTTGAGCACGATCCGCCCGTTGATCGTCAGCCGTGGAGCCGAAGCCTGCAGCTGATGGCTCAGGGCGGCCTTGGCCGCGATGACGTCGAGGTTCCTGAGCGCCTGGAGGCCAGACGACAATTGATCCCGGTGCGGGGCTACGGCCGCCGACAACTCTCGAAGAATCCGTCGCACCTCCCGCTCAACGTCGAGATCCGCCACCTTGATCGAATTATTGAGATCAACGAGTTCGCGCGGCTCCAGAAACACCGTGGCTCCGCTGGCCGATACGTCGTGTACGATGCCCGGCACCTTGCCCTGCATGTCCGCCTTGATCAGCACGACATACCGGCCCTCGCGCTGCGCGAAATACTGTTCCTGCAGCACCTCGGCGTAGCGGCGTGAGTGGAGAATCTGATCGAGGCGATGCCGCATGTGCTGTTTCAGATCGTTCGCATGGTGCGTGAGTCGCCGCAGGTCTGGACTGGCCGATTCCTTGATCGACCCGTCCGGATTGATGGCCGCATCCAGCGAGGCTTTCAGGCTCCTCCACTCTCCCGCCGGACCGAACCGATCCAACATGGCGGCCAAGGTCGGCGCATCCTCGCGATGACGGGAGAGATACCGGTGGACCTCCTGCAACACCCCGAGCACCAATGTCACATCACGAAGGTCGAGCGCCTCCAAACAGGCCCCCTTGGAGGCCCGTCCCAATGACTCTTCGATATCGGGGAATTGCAGGGTCGGAAACGGATTAGGACCTGCCCGGAGGGCCGCGGCTTCGGACGTCTCATCCTGCCGTCTCTGCGCCTCGTTGAGATCCGATTCGAGAGCCAGTGTCCGGCAAGCCTGGGCCCCGAGCGCCGACTGGGCATGGTTTGCCAACGCATCGAGGACTTTCGCCCACTCCAGGACTTTCAACGTATCTCGGCGGAGTGTTTCAGATTGCATCGTAACCAACCGCAAAAAAATACAGAGGGCGTGACTGTACCCGACCACTGCATCACACACAAGTCGGGGCGGTCCAGTCAGGCTGGCCAGTTTTTCATCGTAGGCGTTCCGTTACCCCTTTTGTATGCTTGACTCTCCGTGAGACCACCAGTAGTATCGCCCTCCTGACGTAAATCAGTTCAACCCGCTTAATTCTCGAGGACTTAGCCCCATGACCACACGCATCGGCATCAACGGATTCGGACGCATCGGCCGCAATGTGCTTCGCGCCTCCCTTGGAGACCCCAGCCTGGAATTCGTCGCAATCAACGACCTGACCGATGCCAAGACTTTGGCCTACCTCCTGAAGTATGACTCGGTCCACGGCACCCTGAAGGCCTCGGTCGAAGCCAAGGACGATCACCTGCTCGTGAACGGACGTCCCATCAAGGTGCTGGCCATCAAGGACCCGAAGGAACTCCCGTGGAAAGCGTTGGGGGTCGAGGTCGTCATCGAGTCCACCGGTCGATTCACCGATCGCGAGGGCGCCGGGAAACACCTTTCGGCCGGAGCGAAGACCGTGATCATTTCCGCGCCGGCGAAAGATCCCGACGTTACCATGGTGTTGGGGGTGAACGAGCAGGTCTTCGACGCGAAGTCGCACCACATCGTCTCGAATGCATCCTGCACGACGAACTGCCTGGCACCGGTCGCGAAAGTGCTGCTCGACAATTTTGGGATCAAACACGGGGTCATGACCACGATCCACTCCTATACGAACGATCAGCAGCTCCTCGACTTGCCCCACAAGGACCTGCGCCGCGCCCGTGCGGCCGGCATGTCGATGATTCCGACGAGCACCGGAGCCGCCAAGGCGCTGCACCTGGTCTTGCCGCAGTTGAAGGGCAAAATGGACGGCTTGGCGATTCGCGTGCCGACGCCGAACGTTTCGCTGGTGGACCTCACTGTCGAGACGGAGAAGGATTGCGATGTCGCAGCCGTGAATGCGGCCTTCAAGCGGGCGGCTGAGGGGCCGATGAAGGACATCTTGGCCTATTCCGAAGACCCCATCGTCTCGATCGATCAGAAGGGCGATGCCCATTCGGCGACCGTCGATGCGCCGCTGACCACCGTCATCGAGAAGCGCCTGGTCAAAGTCACGGCGTGGTACGACAACGAATGGGGCTATTCCTGCCGGGTCAGAGATCTCGTTAAGTTTATTGCGTCGAAATCGTAGCGCCGAGGAGCGACCCGCGAGGAGCCTCTCCTCTTCAACATCCTGCGAGAGGACTGAGCATCGACCATGAACCTCCACAAGCAGATTATTGACGACTTGCAGCTCCGCGGAAAGCGGGTAATCATCAGGGCTGATTACAACGTCCCGCTTGACGATTCCCTGCAGATCACCGACGACACCCGGATCCGGTCGACGCTGCCCACGATCAACAGGGCCGTCGACGAAGGCGCCAAGGTCATTCTCTGTTCGCACCTCGGGCGGCCCAGCGGAAAGTTTGACCCCAAGTTCAGCCTGGCCCCGGTTGCGAAGCGACTCCAACGCCTGCTGGGCAAGGAGGTCATTTTCGCACCGGACTGCATCGGTCCGGCCGTTGAAGGCCTCGTCTCCAAGATGAAACCCGGCGACGTGATGTTGTTGGAGAACCTGCGGTTCCATCCGGAGGAAGAGAAGAACGATGACGGGTTTTCGAAGGCGCTGGCATCGCTGGCCGACGTGTATATCAACGACGCATTCGGTGCGGCGCACCGGGCGCACGCGTCGACCGTAGGAATCACCAAGTTTATTCCCGAAGCTGCCGCCGGCTATCTGCTGAAGAAGGAAATCGAATATCTCGAGGGAGCCGTCGCAAACCCCGTCCGGCCGTTCGTCGCCATCCTTGGCGGCGCCAAGGTGTCCGGCAAGATCGGGGTGATCGAAAATCTCGGAAAGAAGGTGGATAAGGTCATCATCGGGGGCGGCATGGCCTTTACCTTTCTGAAGGCCATGGGGCTCGAAATCGGGAAATCCCTGGTCGAGAACGACATGTTGGACTTCGCCAAGGGCATACAAGATCACGCCTTCGCGAGCGGCGTGAAGTTCTACCTGCCGGTCGACTGCGTGGTGGCGGCGGGTCGCGAACCGGGGGCGGAAACCAAGATCGTCCCCGTGCAGGAAATTCCCAAGGGTTGGTACGGTCTGGACATCGGACCAGCCTCCGTCAAGCTCTTTACCGAGGTCGTTCAAGACGCAAAGACGATTCTCTGGAACGGTCCGATGGGCATGTTTGAAGTGGACGCGTTCGCCCGCGGTACCCTCGCGATGGCCCACGCCGTGGCCAACGCCTATGCCTTGAGTATCGTGGGCGGCGGTGAAACCGCCCTGGCCGTCCATCGCGCGGGAGAATCCGAAAGCATCTCCTTCATCTCCACCGGCGGCGGCGCGGCACTCGAGCTGCTGGAAGGGAAACCGCTGCCTGGTCTGGCCGCTCTCCCGAATCGACCCACGTAAGCCGGTCCCGCCTCGATCCCTTCGCGTCAGAGGTCCCTGTGAGAAGACGCTTTCTCGTCGGCAATTGGAAGATGAACAAGACCGCGTCGGAAGCGACCGTCGTCGTTCAACAGCTCGCGAAACTCACCCCGGATTTTCGCGGCATCGACGTCGGCCTCACCCCACCCTTTACCGCGCTGCACGCCGTCCGCGCCTCCCTCGGGGCTTCTTCCCCCTTTCAAATGGGCGCACAAAATCTCTACTGGGAAGACAAGGGCGCTTTCACGGGAGAAATCTCCGGCGGCATGTTGAAGGACCTCGGTTGCCAATTCGTATTGGTCGGGCACTCCGAACGGCGCCAATACTTCGGTGATCTGGACGAGTGGACGAACAAGAAGGTCCTGGCTGCTCTCCGTCACGGCCTTCAGCCGATCCTCTGCGTCGGGGAACGGCTGGAAGAACGCGCGGCCGGCCTGACGGAATCGGTCGTCCAGCGGCAGCTCAAGGCAGGATTGGCCGGCGTCGATCAGCAGAGGCTGCGCACGCTCGCGATCGCGTACGAACCGGTATGGGCGATCGGAACCGGACGCGCAGCCACCCCCGATCAGGCGGTCGCGGTGCATCGGCTGGTCCGGCGAACCCTGGACCATCTGGGCGGACCCGGATGCGGCGAGCAGGTTCGCATCCTGTACGGCGGAAGCGTGACCCCGCAAAATCTCTCCTCGTTTCTCACTTCGGACGAAATCGACGGGGCATTGGTCGGTGGGGCTTGTCTGGATGCCGGCTCCTTTGCTACACTGATCAGACTCGCGCTCGACCATCAACCTCGAAAAGCCTGAGTGTCCATGTACACACTGCTCGTGATCGTTCATGTCATCGTCTGCCTGCTCATGATCGGAGCCATCTTGCTCCAATCCGGCAAGGGTGCCGAGATCGGCGCCGCCTTCGGCGGGTCCAGCCAAACCGTGTTCGGCAGCCGTGGACCGGCGAATTTCCTCAGCAAGTTCACCGTCGTCACAGCCTTTGTGTTCATGTTCACGTCATTGACCCTGGCCATCCTCGCCAAGGATCGGACCTTCTCCTCCACCGTCATCGACCTCAACAAAAAACCGGCCGCCACGACGCCGACCGCGCCGGCATCCGATTCGTCCAAGCCGGCTGCGACCGACTCGCACTCCTCCAGCGAAGGCTCCCACTAATACGCTCAGCACTCGTAGTTCGTGAAGCGTATCTCGATACCGAACCACTCCGAGATCTGTTGATACAGTGGTCTGACGATAGCCGGGCAGTCAAATGCATTCGAAGAAGTATCTGTGCGGCGATTGGCGCTTGGGAGGTTTCGCGTGGTGGGTTTGAAGAACGGAGCATCCGTCTACCACGGCACGCCGAGACGCGCCGTTCCGCAGGGCGGGTGCAGAGACCTTAACGGTTGACGCTTGACGTTATAGTGCGCTAGACGGGGGTGAGCCAGTGGCGATGGGCAGAATCCGCTCCCGTCACAATATCGAAGAAACTTTTCTGTAACGCTTGCGTGATCGGTCCCGGCCGGCCGGTACCGACTTTGCGCCGGTCGATCTCCGTCACAGGCGTCAGTTCTGCCGCGGTGCCGGTCACGAACACTTCATCCGCGACATACATTTCGTCACGCGTGAAACGCTCCTCGATCACCGGGATGTTGCGTTCCCTGGCCAGTTGGAGGATCGAATTCCTGGTAATCCCCTCCAGGATCGAGGTGAGGGGCGTCGTCCTGAGCGCGCCGCGCCTGACAATGAAGACGTTCTCCCCCGTCCCTTCGGCCACGTAGCCCTCGGGGTCGAGCATGATGGCCTCATCGTACCCATCGGCCTTCACCTCACGCTTCGCCAGGATGGAATTCACATAATAGCCGGAAATTTTCCCGCGGGTCATGGACACGTTCACGTGATGTCGCGTGAAGGAGGACACCCTCGCTCGGATGCCTTTCGCCAAAGCCTCATCACCGAGGTACGTGCCCCACTTCCAAGCAGCTATGCTCACCCGAATGGGGTTGTCTCCCGGATAAAGACCCATGGCCCCATACCCGATATAGACCAGCGGTCGGATATAACAGGCCTCCAGCCGATTGGCCCGGACCGTCTCCAGAACAGCCTCGGTGATCTGCTTCTTGTCGTAGGGCATCTCCATCAAGGCGATGTGGGCCGACTCGAACAGACGGTCTACGTGCTCCGGGAGCCGAAAGATCGCCGACCCATTCTTGCCTTTGTAGCACCGGATGCCTTCGAATGCGGCCAACCCGTAGTGGAGAGAGTGAGTCAACACGTGCACCTGCGCGTCTGCCCACGGGACCAGCTTTCCATCCATCCAAATTTTTTCGCTGGCTTGCATGATGGCCCGGATCATAGCAGCGGCTCCGGAGAACCGTCAAGACGAGGCGCTTCCTTGACACCATGTCGCGCCCTATGATAGACAGTTACGTTCTGCTGACCGAGGAGAGAGATCATCATGTACGCTATTGTAGAGACAGGCGGGAAACAGTACCGGGTCGAAGCGGGAACGGTACTTCAGGTGGAGTCGCTTTCCGGTGAGATCGGGAGTTCGGTGAATCTCGACACCGTCCGACTGGTCCATGGGGCCAACGGGCTCGTCGTCGGCCAACCCCTGGTCGCGGGCGCACGTGTGACGGCGGAAATTCTGCGCCAGGGCCGCACCCGTTCCATCATGGTCTTCAAGAAGAAACGCCGCAAGAACTATCGACGAACCCGGGGACACCGCCAGGGCTTCACGCAGCTGCGCGTCACCGGTATCGAGACCAAGTAACGTTTCAGGGGAGATTCTTTCCATGGCAACAAACAAAGGCGGCGGTTCGACCAGGAACGGCCGCGACAGCAACCCACAATACCTGGGCGTGAAAGCGTACGGCGGCGAGACGGTCAAGGCCGGCTCCATCATCGTCCGCCAACGGGGGACCAAGTTTTTCCCGGGCTTCAACGTCGGTCTCGGCCGCGACCACACCCTGTTCGCCTATGTGGCCGGCGTCGTGAAGTTCGAAGGTGGGCGTGGCCGGCAAAAGGTCAGTGTCTACCCCGTGAATTCAAAGGTCTGAGCCTTCGAGGGCTCAGGCCCACCGCTTTCCCGACGCCGTACGTTTCCTCCGTCTCCCCTCTTCCCGCACCAGGTCGATACGCTATACTACCGTCCCTGACAGGATGTACCCGATTGCGGTATCCACGATGTCTACATTTGTCGATCAGGTTCGCATCCAAGTCAAAGCCGGCCAAGGCGGAAACGGAGCCTGCAGCTTCCGACGGGAAAAGTATGTGCCGCGCGGCGGCCCCGACGGCGGCGACGGCGGGAACGGCGGCAGCGTCATCGTTACGGCCTCGACCCGGCTCAGCACCCTGCTGGACCTTCGCTACCAGAAACATTACGAAGCGGAGAACGGACAACCTGGAGGCAGCAGTAACTGCCATGGGCGCACCGGGGCAGATGTGGTCATTCCAGTCCCCATCGGCTCCATGATCTTTGACGACACGACGCAGGATCTGCTGGCCGATCTGACGGTGGAGGGGGACAGTTGCGTCGTCGCGCAGGGCGGACGCGGCGGTCGAGGGAATTCGCACTTTGCCACCTCCACCAACCGGGTTCCGACGCACTTCGAACCGGGCACGCCCGGCGAAGAACGGTTCCTGCGGATCGAGCTGAAATTGCTGGCAGACGTGGGCCTGGTCGGCTTCCCGAACGCGGGAAAGTCCACGTTGATCGCCGCCGTGTCCTCCGCGCGTCCGAAGATCGCCGATTATCCGTTTACCACGCTCACCCCGAATCTGGCGGTCGTGCGATGGACCGAGGACCAGAGCTTTGTGATCGCCGACATTCCGGGGCTTATCGAAGGAGCGCACGAAGGCAAGGGGCTGGGATTTCAGTTTCTACGACACGTCGAACGCACCAGCCTCCTGCTGCATGTCATCGACATCTCGGAATGGGCGCCGGATGATCCCGTGAACAGTTTCGAGGTCATGCGGCGAGAGCTCACCGCCTATGACGACGCGCTGGCGGGCCGGCCGTTCGCCGTCGTGGGCAGCAAGCTCGACATTAAAGGATCGGGCGAACGCCTCGACCGTCTGCGGAAGTATTGCCAACGACGCAAGCTTCCGTTTTTTGCCATCTCCGCCGCCACCCGCGAGGGGCTCGACGAATTGATCCGGTACGTCGGCCAGCAGGTGGAATTGCTACGGAAAGCTCCGTGCGAGACGAATTCCTAAAACAGGCCAAGCGGATCGTCGTCAAGATCGGCAGCAGCCTCGTCGCCTCACGTGAGAGCGGGTTGAGCGCGGAGCGCATCGAGCGGTTGGCCGGCGAGTTGGCGGCCGCCCGCAACCAAGGCCGCGAGGTCGTGGTCGTGTCGTCGGGCGCCGTCGTGTCGGGGATCAAGAAGCTGGCCCTGCGGGAGTATCCGAAGAATCTCCCGGTCAAACAAGCGGCCGCCGCCGTCGGACAGAGTCAGCTCATCTGGGCATATGAGAAGGCGTTCGAACGGCTGAATCTGCGCGTGGCCCAGATTCTCCTGACCCACGCGGATCTGGCGGATCGCCGGCGCTTTCTCAACGCCCGACACACGCTCACGACGCTGATCGGATTCGGCGTGGTCCCCATCATCAACGAAAACGATACGGTCGCGGTGGAGGAAATCCGCGTCGGCGACAACGATACCCTCGCGGCCCAGGTCGCCCATCTCATCGACGCCGACCTGCTCGTCATTCTCTCCGATGTCGACGGCCTGTATACGGCCGATCCGCGCAAAGATCCGAGCGCGACGCTCATCCCCGTCATTCCAGACATTACCGAAGACATCGAACGCCGTGCCGGTGTGTCCTCGACCTTCGAAGGCACCGGTGGTATGGCGACGAAAATCCGCGCCGCGAAGAAAGTCGGCGAGTACGGAGTCGCCACGCTCATCCTCAACGGTACGGTCGCCGGCCTCCTGCCGGACGCCCTGGCCGGGAAACCCGCAGGCAGCCTGTTCCTCGCCAAAGGCCGCCGGATGAACAGCCGCAAACACTGGATCGCCTATACCCTCCGTCCCCGGGGACAGGTCAAATTGGATCAAGGGGCGGTGGAGGCGCTCGCGCGAAAAGGAAAAAGTCTGCTGGCTTCGGGCATCCTCGATGTCACCGGCCAGTTCGATGCGGGCGATCCCATCACCTGTGCGACTCCGGACGGAAAGGAGTTCGCGAAGGGGTTGGTGAACTTCTCCTCGGACGTGTTGACGCGGATCAAGGGGCTGAAAACGCTCGAGATCCAGCAGATCCCCGGCTTGCAGGACTATGAAGAAGTGATCCACCGCGACAATCTCGTGCTGCTCGACCTCGGATAGCCCGGCCTACAGTATACATCCGCACCGATCACACCAGATGACACAGCTCGGACTCCTGGGTGGCAGCTTCAATCCGATTCACAAATGCCACCTCTCGATCGCCCACGCCGTCAAGTCCGTCCTCTGCCTGGATCGGATTCTGTTCATCCCGACGGGGGACCCGCCGCACAAGCAACCGGGATCGTTCGCCGCGGCGCAGCATCGGCTTCGCATGGTCCAGTTGGCGATTCAGGATACCCCGGGCTTTGCGGTCACCGACATGGAGATTCGCCGTCCCGGCAAGTCCTATTCGATCGATACCGTGCGGGGCCTGCAGGCCGCATACGGAACGGCGACCAAGATAAGCTTCATCGTCGGGCTGGACGCGTTTGTGGACGTACCGTCGTGGAAAGAATCTCAAGCACTGCTCGCCGCGTGCCGATTCGTCGTGGTCTCCCGGCCGGCGGCGCAATTCCAAGCCTTGGCGTCGATTCCGCTCTTCAGCACGCTTCCGCTGGACGTTTTGACTGAATTGGATTCCGGCCGGCGTGAACGCGCCGACCTCGCGGTGGCGCCAGGCGCCGAGGTCACGTTTCTCCGCCTCCCGCCCTGTGAAGTGTCCGCTTCCGAAATTCGAAAGCGGTTACGTTGCAAAGAGTCGCTGGCAAATCTGTTGCCCACCCTTGTCGAATCCTATATACTCAAACACGGGTTATACGTGGAGGACACCGATCGTACCTGAAGCCAAGGCCAAAGCTCTTGCAATAGCGGGAGCCATCCTCGACAAGAAGGCCACTGATGTCCTCATCCTGCATATCGCGAAACTAACCTCCGTCGCCGATTATTTGGTGCTGTGCTCCGGCGAGTCGGAGCGCCAAGCGCGAGCGATCGCCGATCACGTCAGCGAGACCTTGAGTGCACAGGGACACGCTCCGCTCGGGATCGAGGGCGCGTCCACAGCCAAGTGGATCGTCATGGACTTCGGCGATGTCGTGGTCCACGTCTTTCAGAAGGACATTCGCGAGCATTACGCCCTCGAGCGCTTGTGGGGCGATGCCCGGCAGGTGCGCCTTCCCGGGAGCAAGGCTGCCAAGCCGGCGTTGCCGGCCGAGGCCGCCACGCGTCCGGCTCGCACGCGAAAGCGGGTCTGATGGCCATGTTCCGACTCCTGTCCACCATTTTCCTCGTCAGCGCCGGCATCTTTCTCTACAGTTATTTCCGTGAATTGAACCCCGGCACGATCGCGATTCGCACGGGCCCCAATTCCCTCTTCGAACTCAGCCCCGTGACGCTGGTGCTGCTCTCGATGGCGATCGGAGCCATCGTGGTGGCGCTCATCGTGACGATCAAAGAGACCTCGCATTTCTTTCTGAACTGGCGCAGCAATCGCCTGGTGCGGCGCAAGGAAAAGGTCGACGCCCTCCACCGTGACGGGACGCACGCCTTCATGTCCAAGCGGACGGCGGAGGCCGTGAGCCTGTTCGAACGCGCCCTGCTGATCGATCCAAACCGGACCGATTCGCTGCTCTGGCTGGGCAACATCTATCGGTCGGAGAGCAACTTCGCCGAAGCCATCCGGTTGCACCAACAGGCGCACCGCATCGAAGAACGGAACGTGGAAGTCCTCCTCGAACTGGCCAAAGACCTGGAAGGCGCGCGACGGTACGAGGAAGCGCTCCAAACCCTCCAGAAAATCCTCCGCATCGAGCCGGACAACCTGACGGCCCTGACCCGGAAACGCGACCTTCACATTCGGCTGGAAAAGTGGAGCGACGCGCTGGAAATCCAGCACCGGATGGTCAAGGCCAACCTACCGGAGAGCGAGCGACGCGCCGAGGCTGCGCTGCTGCTCGGATGCATGTATGAGGTCGGGCGGCAACTGTTGGAACGCGGCCATCCGGACAAGGCCCGGCGCTATTTCCGGGGCGCGATCAAGAAAGACCGGACCTTCCTTCCCGCCTACATTGGCCTGGGAGAAATCCTGGTCCGCGAAGGCAAGACGAAAAACGCGGTCGAGATTCTCAAGAAGATCTACGCCAAGACCAAGAGCGTCATCATCCTCCACCGGTTGGAAGAGTTGTTCCTCGAGTTGGGCGAACCGGACGAGATCATCCGCGTCTACCAGGAAGCGCTGCAACAGGACCCCCGTAATTCCGTGCTCCAGTTCTATCTGGGCAAGCTCTATTACCGGCTGGAGATGGTCGATGAAGCCTACGACGTCCTCTCGACCCTCGACGGGGCGCAGGAACAACTCGTTGATTACCACAAGATCATGGCCAACCTGTACCTGCGCAAACAGCACATGGATGACGCCGTGGTGGAGCTCAAGAAGGCGCTCGGATTCAAGAAACGCGTCGTCGTGCCCTACCTCTGCACGCACTGCCACCATGAACTGGCCGAGTGGTCGGGCCGGTGCCGCCGCTGCGGCCGGTGGAACACCTACGTGGCCCTTCCCTGGCTCGACTCCGGCAAGCCGGAGGCGGAGCGTGAAGGGCCGAGCGCCCGCCTGCGCACCGTTCCATACCAAGGCATTGCATCTCCGTTTGAAACCGTGTAGGGTTTCTCCGCTCGGAATCCCGTGACAATGGATGGGCGGCTCATCCGGCGGCAGTCAGCCGGGGGAGCCGTGTCTCGCGCACCAGAGGAGAACTTGGAATGACCGAATTGCAGCAGTTGGCCGATAAAGCGTTGCGGGATGAAATTCTTACCCTCGAGGAATGCCTCGCGGTCCTCCAGACTCCCGATTCCCGCCTTCTGGAACTCCTTCAAGCCGCCTTTCAGGTCCGCGAGCGGTATTTCGGCAAGACGGTTCGGCTGCAGATGCTGCTGAACGCCAAGAGCGGCGCCTGCCAGGAGGACTGCCACTACTGCTCCCAATCCTCGGTGTCGACGGCTCCCATTGAACGGTACGGCCTGCTGCCTCAGGACCAGATGATCACGGGCGCACGCCGCGCGGCGGCGGCCAAGGCGCAGCGGTATTGCATCGTGATCAGCGGCCGAAGCCCGCTGGATCGCGAAATCGACGAAATCGCCGGCGCCGTGCGGGCCATCAAGGCCGAGACGCCCATTCAGATCTGCTGCTCGCTCGGCCTCATGACCGAAGCGCAGGCCAGGCGATTGAAGGCCGCGGGCGTCGACCGAGTGAACCACAACCTAAACACCAGCGAAGCGTACCACGCTTCCATCTGTACGACGCATACCTTCAAGGATCGGCTGGCCACGATCAGAAATGCCCGGGCGGCGGGATTGGAAATCTGCTCGGGTGGGATCGTCGGCATGGGCGAGCGTGATGAAGACGTGGTCGAGTTGGCCATGGCGCTCCGGGAGGTGAAGCCGGATTCAATTCCGCTGAACACCTTGCATCCCGTCGCGGGCACGCCTCTCGAGAACTGCCAGGCACTGACCCCACAACGCTGTCTCACAGTACTTTGTCTGTTCCGGTTCCTCCATCCGCGGACCGAGATCCGCATCGCCGGCGGACGCGAACACAACCTCCGCAGCCTTCAGCCATTGGCCCTCTACCCGGCCGATTCCGTCTTTGTGAACGGCTATCTCACAACCCCGGGCCAGCCGGCCGCGGAAGTCTGGCGAATGATCGAGGATTTGGGGTTCACGATCGAAGTGGACTACCAACCGGCAGAGCACAAGTTTCAGCACCAAACGGGGTCGACGCTCGAACCCCTCAACGTACGGCCGTAGAATTCGCCCGGCGGATCATTCCTCCCGCAAGCCTTCTGCGATCGGCTGCTTGGCCGCCCAACGGGCCGGGAAGTAGCCGGCCACAAGCGTGGCTGCGCCCGCGAGGCCGACGGCTTGCAACAACGCACCGATCGGTACGATCATCTGAATGGTCCAACCGAACGATTGCTTGTTGATCACATTGACCAACAGCACCGACAGCGCCCCCCCGCCGACCAGCCCCAACGCGATGCCGAGCAGCCCGAGATAGGCCGCCTCCCAGAGCACCAGTTGCTGAATTTGACCCGCGCTGCCGCCGATGGCCCGCAAGGTGGCGAATTCCCGTCGCCGCTCCAGTACGGAGGTCACCAACGTATTGACGATGCCGAGCATCGCAATAATGACTGCAATCGCTTCCAGCACATAGGTCATCAGAAACGTTCGATCGAAGATTTCGAGTATCTCCTGCCGCAGCTCGCCGTTGCTGATCAGGAGCGGAGGCACCGACGCGCCGTCGTGATCCGCCAGGACGGTGGCCACCCGTTCGCGGACGCGATCCACATCGGCGCCTGCCGTCAGATAGAGAGGGAACACGGTCACCCGGTGGTCCTGCCACAGCGATTGATAGAGCGAGCGATCCAACACAATCTTTCCACCATCGGTGGCATAGTCATAGAAAACGGCGACGACGGGGAATCGTCTCGTACCGGCCGGCGTCTCGATCTCCAGAGACTGGCCTTCCTCAACCCCCAGGCGATGCGCCAGCACCTCGGAGACCAGCACCCCGCCTAAATCAGCGGCGCGAATTAGGTGATCCGAGGAGTCGCCTGATCGCACGAGGTACCGACTGCGCCGGGCATGCAAACGGAGATCGCGCGAAACCAGGGCAACACGATGTCCCTGCACCTCCAGCCGCACATCACGATAGGTATCGACCGCCTCCACGCCCGGCACGGAGACCAGGGTCGCCCGCCAGGATGGCGGAAGGCTCCGCCCAACGCTGCCCACCTCTGCGCCGCGCAGCCAGGTTGAAGGCGCCACCACCAAGTCGGCCACGACGGTGTCGTTGATCCAGAGTTCCACCGTGTGCCGAAAGCTGCGCACCATGATAACCACCCCGATCATGATCGCCAACCCAACCATCAGTGCCGACACCGTCACCCCGTTACGGCCGGGATTCCTGGCCGCATGGTCGACGGCGATTCGGCCTATGGCGGCCTGGGTCATCGGGTGAGCAGAAGTCCCTCCGGCCGACGACCCAGGTGTCCATCCCGTCACACAGAGTGGCGTGAGACAGGAGAGCCCGGCCAACAGGCAAAACGTCGCGACATAGCCCCAGACCGGAACCTGCGCGACTGGACCGGCCAAGCCGAGGAGCCAGGCCAAGCCCAGCAGGCCCGACCCTGCCGCGCTGAGGCTCCCCACCCGCACCTGTCGGCTCGCTTCATAATCCCCCGGAGCCAGCGCCCGCACCGTCGCCGTGCGGCTGGCATCCAGGCTGGGCCCAATCGCGCCGATCAGCGAGACGCACGCCCCGACTCCGATCCCTTCGAACAACGCCCCGGCGAACCGTCCGGATCCCGTCAGCGTGTCAGCCGCGCCCACGGGGACATAGAGGTCCGAGATCGTCCGACTGATCAATGCAATCAGATTCTGCGCCAGCCATGTCCCACCAACGCTGCCAACGATCCCCCCGAGCATCCCGAGCAAACCCGCCTCGGCAAGAAACAGCACCGCCACGCGCCCCTGCGTCATCCCGATTGCGCGATAGATACCGATCTCCCGGCGCCGCTGGGCGATGGCGAACGACATCGTATTGTAGATCAGGAACACTCCGACCAGGAGGCCGACCCAACTCAGGACCATGAGATTCAAGCGGAACGCCCGGATCATCTCCTCGACCTTTTGCGTCCGGCTTGCGGGTCGTTCAACGGTGAGATGCGGCGGGAGTGCCGCCTGGAGCACCGGAATGAGATCTTCCGGGGACACACCCGATTCGGTCACGAGATCGATTCGATCCAATCGCCCGACCAGCCCGAAGAGCACCTGGGCCGCCGCTATGTCCATGACTGCAATCCGTTCCCAGGTGGAGGGGCGACCGACGGCGTCGTGCAGCAATCCGGCCACGTGACAGGTCATGCGCCGCGTTCCGACAACCAGTTCGACTCTGCTGCCGACCGCCAGATGCCATTCGGCCGCCAGCTTGGAGCCTACGTACAGACTCTCGGGATCGAGTAAGGCCTCGAGTTCCCGTTCGGCCTTCCGTTCACTGAGGCGAAACCCGCGCGAGTCCGCCTCGGCCAGCATGTCCACCCCGAGGATTTGGACGGCATGCCGGCCCGCGTGCTCGTCGACCATGATCGCGGTTTGCAGCACCACTGGAGCGGCCGACACCACACCCGGCACCTGTCGAACGACGGCGATCAGGCGCTCATCGACTCCCAACTCACCGCCCTCGATTTGGAGCGACGTCGGACCGGCGACAGTGAGAACGGCACTCTCAAACGAACGGAGGACGTCGAGGTTCGCCGTCTGGACGGCGATGGTTGCGGCCACCCCCAGCCCGACGCCTATAATGGTTAACAGGGTGCGTCCCGGGCGCGTAGCAAGGTGCGCCCATCCCAGGTGTGAGAGGGCAATGAGGAGGCTTGTGGAAAATACCGGCATTCCACCGACCTAGGCCTAGTGGCTTTTCTTTACAGATTTACCCAGATGTGTTAGCATCATCCTATTCGGTAAGATTCAACGAGGGATTTTACGTGGCAGCACGCACTCGAGCCAAGACACACAAAGCATCGCAGTCAACCACCAGACGAGCAGGGGGACTGACGCCCCGCCAAAAGGAAATACTCCGGCTGGTTTCGCAGGGCAACACCAACCGGGACATCGCGCGGCGGCTGTCCATCAGCGTGCGTACCGTCGAGGTCCATCGATTCAACCTGATGCGCCGGCTCAAAGTCAGGAACGTGGCCCAACTGCTCAGGCAGGCCCTCCAGCTCGGATACCTGCCGAAGAATTTCGCGTTCAAGTAGCGGCTACAGCTCTCTGAGTTTCCCGCGACAGTCGAGAACGGAGCGATAGTGTTTCCCCGACAGAGTCGCGGCGAGTTCCCGTTCCAGTCGCTCGAAAACCCCGACGCCCTCCTCCACCAACGCCGTGCCGATTTGCACCGCCGAAGCGCCGCAGAGCAGGTGCTCGAACGCATCCGCTCCGTGGACCACGCCTCCCGTACCGATAATGGGGACCTTGCCATCTAGCAGTTTCCAGAACGCCCGAACGTTGGCTAAGGCCACCGGTTTGATCATCGAACCGCCCAATCCCCCGAACCCGCCTTTCGGCTTGATGACGGCGGTCTCCCGATCCGGATCGACCACGAGACCGTTGCCGACGGAATTGATGAGATTGAGGTAATCCACGCTGCTGCGCCTGATGACCTCCGCCATGACCGCGTGATGCGCGGGATCGAAATAGGGCGGCAGTTTCACTCCCATCGGCACCGTGATCAACGGTCGCACCCGCTTCAGCAGCCGCTCCGAATCGGCAGGGTCGTAGCCGATCTGCGGTTTGCCGGGAATGTTGGGACAGGAAAGATTCACTTCGATCAGATCCGGCTGCGCTCTGTTGATCTCCCGCGCGATCGTCAAGAAATCCTCCTCGCACAACCCGGCGACGCTCGCAATGACCGGTTTCCCGAACCGTTTTAGATCCGGGATGAGCTCCGCGTAGGCACGGTAACCCAGATTCGGCAACCCCATCGAGTTGATCGACCCGCCGGGAAACCCGTAGTAGCGCGGCTCCGGATTACCCGCACGCGGCTCGACGGTCATCGACTTGGTGACGATGGCGCCGGCGCGGGACATTCCGAGGGCAGTCAGCTCTTCCCTCGTGACGCACAGCGCCCCCGACGCGTTCATGAAACAGCTCGGGAACTTTACGCCGGCGATGGTGGTGCTGAGATCCATGCGTTATCCTTTCCCTTTACGACCCGGCAGGCGGCCGACGATGCGGCCGTCCCGCATTTCCCAGATATAATCCGCCGCCCGCGCCGCCGCGTCGCTGTGCGTGACCAACAGCACCGTATGACCATACCGTTGCGGAAGGCTCCGAAACAACGCCACGATCTCGGCGCCTTGCTTCGAATCGAGATTGCCGGTCGGTTCATCGGCCAGGATGAGGCGCGGCCGGTGCACAATCGCCCGGGCAATTGCAACACGCTGCTGCTCGCCCCCGGACAGTTCGCCGGGACGATGGGCCCCGCGCGATTCCATCCCCACCGCCGCCAGCACTTCCGTCACACGCTCGGTGACCGTCCTTCCCTGCTCGCCCTTCAGCAGCAAGGGCAAGGCGACATTCTCCCGCACGGTCAGCCCGGGAATCAGGTGGAAGGCCTGAAACACGATGCCGATGACCTCGCGCCGCAGCCGGGTCCACTCGGCCGAGTCCACATGGGTGACCGTCTGTTGGTCGATCGTAATTTCACCCGAGCTGGGATGATCCAATCCCCCGATCAGGTTGAGCAACGTGCTCTTGCCGCATCCGCTCGGCCCCACGAACGCGCAGAAGTCCCCGGCCTGAACATCGAGCGTGATGTCCTGAAGCGCGTAAACCAAGGCCCGGCCCAGACGATATTCCTTCGAGATCCGGTGCAGACGCACCAGGGTGGTCGTTGCCTCTTGCATCGGGAATCCCGAAGCACGAACCGGCGCCGCGATCGCGAACGGAACCGAGTTGAACGCGACCGTACGTGCCACCGCGGGCTTGTCGTATAACATAACCCGTATGCACCCACAACCTTGACAGGAGCTCCGGTTTTTCCTAGAAGTTTCGCCATGCTCGCGCAGTTGCTCAGACGGGCCTCAGAGGCCCTGTTTCCGATGTCCTGTGAGACCTGTGAGGAACCGGTCGGAGACAGTCCGACACCGTTCTTCTGTCGAACCTGCTGGGAGCTGATCCGTCCCTTTCAGGGACCGGCCTGCCCCCGCTGTCATCGACCGCATGCCTCCTCCGTCGCGCTCACACACAGCCCGGGTCACGAATGCCGGGAGTGCCGGCTGCACGAACCCCATTACAACCGGGCCTGGACCCTCTACCCCTACTGCCCACCGCTGCAGGACGCCATCACCCTGTTCAAGTACCGTAGCAAGGTCGCCCTAGCCGACCCGCTGAGCACCCTCCTGATTCGAGCATTGCCGTCGAATCTCGCCGTCGATCTCGTGATGCCGGTACCCCTCCATCCGGAGCGCCTTCGGATCCGGGAGTTCAACCAGTCGCTCCTACTGGCGGACCGTGTCGCAGCGTTCTTGGGCCAGCAGCTTTCCTATCGGAATCTGGTTCGGGTCATCGACACGACCCCGCAAACGGGTCTGGCGCGTTCAGCCCGCCTCCAGAATCTCCGGAAGGCCTTTGCGGTCAGGACGGCTCACGAGATCGTTGGCAAAGGGATTCTCCTGGTCGACGACGTGTTTACCACCGGGACAACCGTCAACGAATGCGCTAAAGTTCTTCGTGGAGCCGGGGCGGCACAGATCACGGTTCTTGCGCTTGCTCGGTCGGTGGACGTGAGTATGGTGCCCGACACCGTCCTACCCCCCTCGGCGTTCAACCGAACACAGCAGGTCAGGAGTTAAGAATGCCCATCTACGAGTACCGATGCCGGCAATGTCACAAGCGGACAACCCGCCTGATCCTCAACCCGCGATCGACGGAAGGCGTGACCTGTAACCACTGCCAAAGCCCAGATCTGGAGCGGCTCCTGTCGCGCTTTGCTTCCCCCAAATCGGAAGAAGCCAGGCTGGAGGCCTTGGCCGATCCGAACAATTTCGGCGATGTGGACGAAAACGATCCGCAGAGTATGGCCAAATTCATGAAGAAAATGGGCCGGGAAATGGGAGAGGACCTCGACGAAGACTTGGATGCAGCCATGGAAGGAGGACCGGGAGCCTCGGAAGAACTGGGCGCGACTGACTTCGACTGACATGGATTGTCATGAATATTCCCTTGACATCCTGGGCTTTGTTTCCTACCATCGAGCCTGATTGGATCGATCTTCTAAGTCCAAGATCCACGGATGGCTGTCGCCGTGACCCATGGTCACCGAACCCAAGAACGAGCTGTTGACGGTGGCGGAAACCTGCCGCTACCTCAAGATTACGCCTCGTACGCTCTATCGCTACATCCAAGACCGTCAGTTGCCGGGTTTCAAGCTGGGCAAGGAATGGCGGTTCGTCCGCTCAGACCTCGAGCGTTGGCTACGGGAGCGGACGGGGCTCTCACCTCGATCCTGATGGGAGGAGTTTGATGATGTTCGCCGGCGAATATCTCTGCAAGGTGGACGAGAAGGGCCGTTTTCTGATTCCCTCTCCCATTCGCGAGCAGCTCGAAGGCGAGGGCAATCAGGTGATGTTCTTGAAAGGCGCCGAACAATCGCTCTGGGTCTATTCGGCCAAGGAGTGGGAGAAGGTCCTCGAGCGCACCAAAACGACGTTGGACGAAGACCAAAGCCGCCTGTTCATGCATTTCGTCGTCTCGGAAGCCGGCAACTCGGAGATCGACAAGGCCGGGCGAGTGCTCATCCCGGGCCGACTCCGGAAACTCGTGCCGATGGATGAAGACCAGGAGATCATTCTCGTGGGACTCTACCATCGGATGGAGATTTGGAACCCGGCCGAGTGGCGCCGGTACATCTCGAAGACCGAAGACCGGTACGAACAGAACATGGCGAAGATCCTGAACCTCTTGTAGTCCCATAGGCTGGCCATTGCGCCGCGTACCTCGCCTTCGACAGATTCCCGTTCCCTTCCGATCCAAGTCCTTCCGTTCCCTCTCCCCCGCACTCCCGACGCCGACCACGGTTGGGAGAATGGCGCCCGTCCGCCGCCAGGGCACCTCCCTCAAGCCTGGTCCCGACCTTCGGGCCGTCGTCGCCCAGGATCATCTTCTCCTTACCCTGCCCATCCCGCCGAGCATCAATCACCAGTACGCCACCGTCAACGGCCGTCGGCTCTTGTCGGTCAAGGGACGGGCCTACAAACAACTGGTCGGGCAGCAAATCCTCGTTGCGCTTGCTCATTCTCCCCATCGTGGTACTCTGAAGCAGGCTCTACAGACGGGCTCTCTGTCGCTATCGGCGCATTTTTTCTTTGCCTCGGCGCTTCGCCGCGATGTGGACGGTGGGTTGAAGATTGTCCAAGATGCCCTCTGTGAGAATTTGGGCGTGAACGATAACCGGGTTGTGGAGATTCATCTCTTCAAGCGTCAGGATCGGGAACATCCCCGCATGGAACTGCACCTCTCGATTGTCCCGCCCGGTCCCGCCGGATCAATGTCGCGCCCGGAACCGCCACCCGCACGCGCGACACCCGCGTGGGCCCCGCTGTCCCCGTTCGACTGGTCGGAAGAACCATAGCAAGGGCGTGAGCATCCCCTCGCACGAGCGCGTGGAATAACCAGTGGCTCACCGTCGAATCCTCATAGACGCTCTCAAGATCGGCATGCACGTCGCCAGGCTCGACGTGCCGTGGTACCGGTCCCCTTTTCTCCGGCATTCCTTTCTGGTCAAGACCGACAAACAGATCGAGAAACTCCGCCGGGCCGGCGTCCAGGCGTTGGAGATCGATCCTTCCCGCGGGCTTGACTGCGTCGAGCCCGCGGAGGTCGGAGAAGACCCGCTCATCGCCGCGAGCCCGACGAGTCGGATCCAGAAGACCGACCAGCCCCAAGTCCGTTCGCTCGCCACGTTGACGGCCGAATTGCAAACGGCCCGCACGGCGCGGGCGCAATTGGAACGTTCGGTGCAGGCCACCTTCTCGCGCATCGCCGAAACCGGCGTGGTCGATCCCGCGGAAGTGAAACGGGCCACCCTGGAAATCAGCGCGGTGGCGCAGACCCTCGGGACCCATGCGTTATTCATGGCCTTCAGTCAGGGCCGCAATGCGGATCCCTCCTTCAGCCAGCATGCCTTGGCCACGTGCAGCTTCTCGCTGATTCTGGGACACGCCGCAGAGCTGGATCTCATGGCCATGCAGGACCTGGCGACCGGCGCCCTCCTGCACGACATCGGCCTCCTGCAGATCCCCCAACGGATGCTCAAGCGGATTCACGACACGTCGATCACGATCCCGGAACAGGAACGCAAACTGTACCAGTCCCATGCGCGCGCCGGAGCGATCCTCCTGGAGCGCCAGGGCAATTTCGCCCCCGCGGTGGAGCAGATCCTCGCGGAGCACCATGCCTACCTGGATGGAAGCGGCTTTCCACCGGAAACGAGCGGAGCCTTCACGTCGGACATGACGCGCATCGTCATGATCACCGACCGCTACGACGAGCTGCTGACGGGATTCGGCGGGGCGTCACCGCTGACGCCGCATCAGGCACTGCAGCGCCTCTACCAGGAAGGACAGGAAGGGAAGCTGGACCATCGGCTGGTCTCGCACTTCATCAAGGTGATGGGCATTTACCCGATCTACAGCGCCGTCGAACTCAGCACCAAGGAGCGCGCGGTCGTCACCGTGATCAACTCCCGCAAGTTACACCAACCGATCGTGACCATTACCCACGATCCCAAGGGCGAGCCCTACATTATTCCGCTGGTCATCGACCTCGCCAACCAGGATGAACAGGCGCAGGCCCGCTCCATCCGCACGATCCTCGATACCGTCCCCACCGCATTCGCCCGCACCTGACCTCGCGGATTCCCGACGGCGGAGTCCTGCAGCACCGCTGTCCTCGAACGAGACAGGTCCAGGTACCTTACTCGTAGCGCAGCGCTTCGATGGGGTTGAGACGGGCCGCTTTGTTGGCGGGGTACAGCCCGAAGAACAGGCCGACCGCCAACGAAAAGAAGAAGGCCGTGACGATGGAGTCCATGGAAATGATGGTCGGCCAGCCGGCGATGATCGTCGTCAGGCGCGCGCCGATCACCCCGAAAATGACGCCGATGATGCCGCCCACCAGGCTCAGCGTGATCGCCTCGATGAGAAATTGCATCAGGATGTGCAGCCGCTTGGCCCCTACCGCCATCCGAACGCCGATCTCCCGGGTGCGCTCCGTCACGGAGACGAGCAGGATGTTCATGATCCCGATGCCGCCCACCAGGAGCGAGACCGACGCGATCGCGAAGAGCATCACGGTCAAGGTTTCGCTTGTGCCCTCCTGCACTTTGCCGATATCGACCTGCGTCCGGATCGTAAAATCGTCGGCCTGATCGCCTTGCAGCCGATGCCGCGCCCGGAGCACCTCCCGAATCTGTTCGACCGCTTCGGGAAGATCGCCGGTCCGCTCCGTGGAGGCAAACAGGGCGCCGACCGACCCGATGAACTGGCTGCCGAACACCTTTCGCTCGGCGGTGGTGAAGGGGATGAAAATGATGTCGTCCTGATCCGACCCCTGTGCGGACTGGCCCTTCGGGGCCAGAACGCCGATCACCTGGAACGGCACGTTTTTGATCCGAATCGTAGCCCCGACGGGTTCTTCGCCGGGGTCGAACAGGTTTTCCAGGGTGGTCTGTCCGATCAAGGCCACGCGAGCCGCGCTGTCCATGTCGGCTTGGGTGAACGGCCCGCCGCTGGTGAACGACCAATCGCGGATCGTGAGGTAGCTCGGGGAGATGCCGTTGACCGGACCGTTCCAGTTGCGGTTCCCGTTCACGATTTGCATGACATCCCGCTTCGCCCAGCCGGTATCCGTCAGCAACGGAATCCGCTTCCGCAGTTCCAGCGCGTCGGAGACCGTCAAGGTGACGGCGCCTCCCTGCCCGCCGCGCACCCCGCTGACCGTCGTGCTGCCGGGCAGTACGATGATCACGTTCGTGCCCATACTAGCCACCTGCGCCTGGACGGCGGCGCGGGCCCCCTGCCCAATGCTCACCATCGCGATGACGGCGCCGACCCCGATGACGATGCCGAGCATGGTCAACCCGGCCCGAAGCCGGTTGCGGCCGAGCACCCGCAGCGCAGTCATGACGGTGAGGAGGATGAAGGCCGGCATGGTGGTCTCAATGGGCGACGGTCACGTGCGGCGCCCGGCGGGCATCCTGCACGATCTGCCCATCCTTGATGACGATCTCCCGGGAAGCATAACCGGCGATATCGGATTCGTGAGTGACCAGAATCACCGTGATGCCGTCCTCCCGATTCAGACGATCCAGGATGCCCATGATCTCTCGGCTGGATTCGGTATCGAGATTTCCGGTCGGTTCGTCCGCGAAGAGAATCGCCGGCGATGCCACAAGCGCGCGGGCGATGGCCACCCGCTGCTGCTGCCCGCCCGACAACTGCGTCGGGTAGTGGTGCTCGCGCCCGGCCAATCCGACCCGGCTCAGGGCGGCCGCCGCCTGTAGCCGTTGCTCCTTGAGCGAGAGCCCGCGGTAGAACAGCGGCAATTGTGCGTTCTCCAATGCGCTGGTCCGCGGAATCAGGTTGAAACTTTGAAAGACGAAGCCGATCTGGCGATTGCGGATCTCCGCCAAGTGGTCGGGTTTCGCCACCCCGACATCCAGGCCGTCCAGGAAGTAGCGCCCCCGGGTGGGTTGGTCCAGACACCCCAGGATATTCATGAGCGTCGATTTGCCCGAACCCGACGTGCCCATGATTGCCACGAACTCCCCGCGCTCGATGGAGAGATTGACACCGCGTAGAGCCTGCACTTCGACGTCCCCCACCCGGTAGATCTTCCACAGGTCTTCGCACGCGATCAATGCACCCATGCGATGCTCCGGCGCCCGAACGATGAGGCACGCCCCTGGACGGAGCTCGCGCTGGACGGAAGCTCCGCACAGTCACCGCGCCCTACAGATGAGCGATTAGATGCCACGGTCCCGTCGCGGGCCGCGTTGCTGCCCGGATCCGAAACCCGGAGGGAGATCCCCGGTCTTCCGATCGCTGCGCGGCGATTCGATGCCGACCAGGATGAGGTCGCCTTCCTTGACGGCAGGCGAGACGATTTCCGTGTAGGAGCCGTCGGAAATTCCGATTTCGACCGGCAGCCGCTCCAATTCGTCATTGTCCCCCTGCTTCCAGATGGCCGCCTGCCGGCCCCCGCCTTCCAATGGGCTGCTTTTGCGCCCCCCAGCCGCAGCGTCATTCCTGGCCGGCTTGGCAGCAAGCCCGGCCCCGTCACCCCGTTGGGCCTTGGGAGGCACAAAGCGCAGGGCTGCGTTCGGGACCTTGAGAACCTGGTCCTTGCGGGCGACGACGATCGACACGTTCGCGGTCATGCCCGGCTTCAACCGGAAATTTGGATTCTCGACTTCGACCACCACGTCGTAAGTCACCACGTTTTGCACGTTGATCGGCGCGTTGCGGACCTGCCGGACGCGGCCGTGGAAGACTTCGCCGGGATAGGCATCGACGGTAAACGACGCTTCTTTGCCTTCCGCCACGCCGCCGATGTCCGCCTCGCTGACGTTCGTATCCACCTGCATCTTGGTCACGTCCTCCGCGATCAGGAACAGGGTGGGAATGGAGAAGCTGGCGGAGATCCGCTGCCCGACTTCAACCTGGCGGGAGATGACCACACCGTCGACCGGGGACCGGATGACCGTGTACTTCAGGTCGAGCTCAGCCGACTCCAGCATGGCCTCCGCCTGCTTGACGGCGGCTTCCGTCACTTTCAACTGCGCCACCGCGCCTTCATAGGCCGTGAGCGCGACATCGACCTCGTTCTGCGACACGAATTGCTGCCCGACCAAGGCCTTGGCGCGCTCAAGCTCGCGTTTGCGCTGGGCCAGGTCGATACGCGCCTTGTCCAGGGCCGCTCTGGCATTCGCCAGATTGGCCACGGCCTGATCGCGCTTGGCTTGATAGGGGAAGGGATCGATCCGGGCCACGACCTGATTGGCCTTGACCTTCGAATTGAAGTCGGCATGGAGGCTCTCGATCATTCCGGAGACCTGACTGCCCACTTGCACGGTCGTGATCGGATTGATCGTTCCTGTCGCAGTCACGAGGGATACGATGGTCCCCTGCTCCACCGGCGCACTCCGGTAGCGGACCGGCGGCTTCCGCTCGCCGGTGAAGATGACATAGCCGGCGATGGCCAAACCGACCGCTACGACACCCAGAATGAGTCCCACCCGACGCATGGCCAGCATTGTATCAGGAAGGGGCGTGAGAATCAGCAGGCGCCCCTGCGGGTCGGTATACCGGCGGCTTGGCCAGCAAAAAGACGAAGGCCGTTTGCCGGTTTCCGGCAAACGGCCTTGGGTCGCGACTGCGAAGTCAATAGGATACGGAAACGCCTCAGGGCGTCACGGTAATGCGATCCTTGATCCCGTCAAACACGTCCTTCGGCACCACGTTCTTGGCGACGAGTTCGCCCTTCACCTTGTACGGACGATTGCTCACGATTCGGTCCGCCACGTCCTGCGAGATACCCAGGGAGAGAACCAGGTCGGCCGAGGACACCTTGTTGATGTTCAACAGGGCGGCGGCCGGAGCGGTCGGGGCCGCCATCCCGGCACCGGAAGGGGACGATTTGGTCGGCATCGATTCGGTGCTCGGAGCCGGAGCGGCAAAGGAGGACGGGCTCATCGTCGAGGACATGGGCCTGGTACGGTCCTTCATTTCCTTCTGATACCGCGCCACCAACGACTTCAGCTGCTCGTTGTGCCGGCGCGCCTCTTCGTACTCCTGCTTGATGCTGCGGTTCTGCGCGCTCAACTGCTTGATCTTGTCCTCCAGCTCCTTGGTCCGGACTTCGATCGTGTCGCGCTCCTTGTCCCGACCGTGCTCGATGCGCTGCAATTCGTCGCGGGCCGACTGCATTTCGGAGCCGAATTTGGCATTCAGATCCTTCAGCGTTTTCACCTGCTGCTCGAGCGCATTTTTCTGCGAGCGCGCGCGTTCCAATTCGCCCTTCGCGGCCTCGGCGTCGGCGAGCGCCTCATGGTACTTTTTCTCGGTCACGCACCCACTGACAGCCACCGCGCCGGCAAGCGCGAGCCCTGCCATCCACACGTGCCTCATGCGACCCTCCCCTGTTCGATCAAAACTGATCGGACTACTTCCCTTAATTCTGTGTATGCCAACACCCGAACTTTGTCAACAGATTTGCAGATTGGCCCTGCGCTCCGGCCGTGTGTTCCGGCCGGGTCCCAATGGACGCGCAAGAATCAGTCACGCGCTTGACTGCACGGGAACACTCTGGGAATATGCACTCACCATTCAACAGCAAACGCGCCGTCCCATCGACCGCGCCGATCGCCGCACCGATTCATGATCAACTGGGGCCCTGAACTCGCCGTCATCCTGGGCATCATTGAAGGGCTGACGGAGTTTCTTCCGGTGTCGTCCACCGGCCACCTGATCCTGGTCGGTCACGCCCTCGGGTTCACCGGCGACATCGCCTCGAACGTGGAAATCTCCATTCAGCTCGGCTCGATCCTGGCCATCATCGCCTACGAGCGAACAAAACTCGCCGCGCTCGCATCGCATGCCCTGCGCGAACAGGCCGAATTCCGATCGCTGATCACCGGCCGCCGGGGCAAACCCTGGGCGGCGGTGATGCAGGACTCCCTCCGCGCGCATCCCAACCTTTGGTTTCTCTGTGGACTCGGCGTGGCCTTTCTGCCGGCGGCGCTGGTCGGATTCGTCGCGCACAAGTGGATCAAGGCTCATCTGTTTTCGCCGGCCACGGTGGCTGCGTCACTCATCGTGGGCGGCCTCATTATCCTCGTGGTGGAAGGGATGCGCGATCGGGCCCGGGTGAAAGAACTGCTCCACGTCAGTCCCCGCTCGGCCCTCTGGGTCGGTCTTGCCCAATGTGCGTCTTTGATTCCGGGCATGTCCCGCTCCGGCTCCACGATCGTCGGAGGCCTGCTCGCAGGACTGGACCGCCGGGTGGCGACGGAATATTCGTTCTTCCTCGCGCTGCCGACGATGATCGTGGCGACCGTCTATCAGATGCTGAAATCGCAGGCGGTCTTCACGCAGGAGGATTACGTCGCGCTGGGGATCGGGCTCGTGGTGTCATTCGCGGTGGCCTGGGCGGTGATCGCGGCGTTCCTGACCTTCGTGCAGCGCCACACGCTGCGGGTCTTCGCCTACTACCGGGTGGTGTTAGGGATTATCGTGTTGCTGGTTGTCCGCTGAACCGTCGCCCTCGCAGCAAGCCGCTCATCGGTCCTTCATTGGCTGATTGATCCATCGGATCATTGATTCATTGGTGAAATGAATCAATCGTCAATCTAAACCGGGCGATCACCGGACGTCGCCGGCTCCGATTCCTTCTGCTTTTCAAACGCAAAGTGCAGGATCAGGAAAAACACCCCGACCGTGATGGCCGAGTCCGCGACGTTGAACGCCGGCCAGTGATAGCCGTTGACGTAGAAATCCAGAAAGTCGATCACTTCCCCATATCGTAGCCGATCCAAGAGATTCCCGATCGCCCCGCCGAGGATTCCCGCCACGCTGATCTGCCCCATCCATTCGTGCGCCGGCATCCGCACGAGAATCGTGCCCAGCAAGCCGAGTGCGAACAGCGACGTGATGCCGAAAAACACGAATCGGAACGAGCTGCTGCTGGAGGAAAGAAATCCGAAGGCGGCGCCTGGATTGCGGATGTAGGTGATGCTGAACAAATTCGGAATCACCGGGATCGATTCATGCAGCTTCATCGTCTGCATGATCGAGACCTTCGTCCACTGATCCAGGACGATGATGGCCAAGCTGATGAAGCCCAGGCCTGCGTATCGGACGGGTCCGCTCAACGGACGGCCTCCACGCAGCGGTCGCACAGAGTCGGATGGTCGGGAAACGACCCGACGGCCGGTCGGTAGTTCCAGCAGCGCTCGCACTTCTCGCCCACAGCTCGTTCGACCTGAACCCTGAAGTCGGGATTAACGGGCAAATGGTGAACAGGCACGAGCTTCACTTCGGAAACAATAAAGAAAGACGGCAAATCCTGTTGGTAGCGGGAAAGAAACTCATATCGTTCCGTGTTAGCCTCGATGATCACTCTGGCCTCAAGCGGGGCACCGATGAGCTTGTCACGGCGCTTGGCTTCCAAAGCCGCCTGGACGGCCACCCTCACCTCAAGTAGCTGATCCCACCTCTTCGCCAACTCCGGGTCGACCCACCGGGCGTCGACCTCCGGAAACATCGCCATGTGAACGCTCGGAGCCTGGGATTCTGTTCGGACCACCTCGGGCAGCATCCGCCAAATCTCCTCGGCGGTGAAGCTCAACACCGGAGCCATCAGCTTCGTGAGCACCACAAGGATATCGAACAGTACGGTCTGGGAGCTGCGGCGGAGCGGCGAATCGTGCCGGAACGTGTACAGGCGATCCTTCAGAATGTCCAAATAGACGGCGCTCAAATCGACCGAACAGAAGTTGTTGATCGCGTGGAAGATGGTGTGGAACTCGAATACCTCGTATGCCCTTGTGACGCGCGGGATCAAGTCGGCAAGACGCGTGAGCGCCCAGCGATCGAGCTCCGGGAGCCGGTCGAACGGCACGCGGTGCAGCGTCGGATCGAAATCGTATAGGTTGCTGAGGAGGAACCGACAGGTGTTGCGGATCTTGCGATAGGCTTCGATCAGGTGATTGAGGATTTCCTGTGAGATGCGCAGATCCTCCCGATAATCCTGCGCCGCCACCCACAAACGCAGGATCTCCGCGCCGGACTGTTTGATCACGTCCTGTGGGGCCACGACGTTGCCGGCCGACTTCGACATTTTTTTCCCGGCCCCGTCGACGACGAAACCGTGCGTGAGCACCGCCTTGTACGGCGCACACCGGTCTGTGATGACGCCGGCGAGCAGCGCGCTATGGAACCAACCTCGGTGCTGGTCGGACCCTTCGAGGTACAGATCCGCCGGCCACCAGTGCCGCGACTTCAGAACCGCCGCAAAACTCACCCCGGATTCGAACCAGACGTCGAGGATGTCCCGCTCTTTCTCAAACTCGGCACCGCCGCAACTACCGCATGTCGTACCGGCGGGCAACAGCTCGCGGGCGGATTTCGCGAACCAATAGTCCGTCCCATGCCGCCCGATGAGATCCGCCACATGCTCGATCACAGAGGGGGAGGCCAAGACGGCGCCACAGCCGACGCAGGTAAATCCCGGAATCGGCGTGCCCCAGACGCGTTGCCGCGACAGGCACCAATCGGGTCGGTTGGCGATCATGCCCTCGATCCGGTCGCGCCCCCAGGGCGGGATCCACTGCACGCGGCCGATCTCCGCCAGTGCCTCCTGCCGCAGGTCGTTCGTCTCCATCGACACGAACCATTGTTCCGTCGCGCGGAAGATCACCGGCTGCTTGCAGCGCCAGCAGTGCGGATAGCTATGGTTCAACGAACCGTGCCCGAGCAGGCGGCCATTCTCCTTGAGCCGCTCCACGATCTTCGGGTTCGCCTTGAACACATGTTGCCCTGCGAATTCAGTAACAGGCGGCATGAACCTGCCGGCATTGTCGACCGGTGCTAGGATCTCCAGCCGCTCCCCGACCGACGCCTTGGCATTGTGGGCGAGGACCAACAAATAGTCCTCCATGCCGTGTCCGGGCGCGATATGGACACAGCCGGTCCCCTGCTCCAACGTCACGAAGTCCCCAAGCAGGATCGGTGACAGCCCGGTCGTGAGCGGGCGCTGGGTTTCGAGCCCCTCGAAGCCCTCGCCGCCTTTTCTCACCGCGACGATGCGATGCGTCGGCAAACTGCAGGCCTTCGCCACCTGACCGACCAACTTTTCGGCGATCACCAACAGCTCGTCCCCCACCAACACGAAGGCGTAGTCGATGTCGGCGTGGAGGCAGACCGCCTGGTTGGCCGGGAGCGTCCAGGGTGTCGTCGTCCAAATGACGACCGACACTGCCTTGGCCTCGGCGGGGAAGGACAAGCCCCCAAAACCCTTGCTCAGCACGGCCGGCGGACCGACCAGAGGAAACTTCACATAGATCGACGGAGACGTGTGATCCTCATACTCGACTTCCGCTTCGGCCAGAGCCGTTTGATCCTGCGTGCACCAGAGGACCGGCTTCAATCCTTTATAGACGCCGCCGCGCTCCACGAACTTCCCGAACTCGCGCAGGATGGTCGCCTCGTAGGCGGGGTTCAGCGTCAAATAGGGATTCTGCCAGTCTCCCAGGACGCCCAGCCGCTGGAATTCCTCGCGCTGGATCGAGACATACTTCTCCGCGTAGTCCTTGCAGAGTTTGCGGATCGCGAGCGCATCCAGGTCCTTTTTCTTCTCGCCCAGTTCCTTCAAGACCTGATGCTCGATCGGCAGACCATGACAATCCCACCCCGGCACGTACGGCACCTGATAACCGGACATGGTTTTCGACTTCACGATCATGTCCTTCAGAATCTTGTTCAGCGCGTGCCCGATATGGATCCGGCCGTTCGCATAGGGCGGGCCATCGTGCAGCACGTAGCGCTCACATCCCTGCCGAGATTCCTGAATACGCTCATAGATCCGCTCTTTGGCCCACCAGGCGAGCATCTCCGGTTCCCGTTGCGGCAAATTCGCTTTCATCGGGAAGTCGGTTTTCGGAAGGTTCAGGGTCGCCTTATAGTCCATAGGAATGGAGCTAACTCGCTATCAGCGTTCAGCTATCAGCACGTCAATTTATATATATTGCTTATTGAGAGGGTCACGTGCAGTCTGGCCTGGAATATACCGGAAGGGAGGGGGATTTTGCGAGCGAGTAAGCTTTCAGCTATGAGCTATCAGCTTGCCGGGAAGCGTCTGATTCGTAGTCGAGGCTGAAAGCTGATCGCTGATGGCTGACTGCTCTTAACTCACCGCCATCATACGGTCGAGCGCGACCTTCGCCCAGTGCTTTTCATCGGCGGGGACCACGATGTGGTTCACCACGTGACCTTCGGCCAGGTTTTCCATCGCCCAGCAAAGGTGCGGCGCATCGATCCGGAACATCGTGGCACATTGACACACGGTGGAGGAGAGGAAGAATACCTTCTTGTCGGTCAGCTCCTGCTTGAGACGGTTGACCAGATTCAGCTCGGTTCCGACCGCCCAGGTCGTGCCGGCCGGTGCGGCAGTCACGGTGCGGATAATGTACTCGGTCGACCCGACGAGATCGGCCTTGTTCACCACGTCCTCATGGCATTCCGGATGGACGATCACCTTCACGTCCGGGTACTGCTTCCGGAAATACTCGACGTGCGACGGCTGGAACATCTGGTGCACGCTGCAATGACCCTTCCAGAGGATCAACTTCGCCCGTTTGATGGCGTCCGCTGAATTCCCGCCCCGCGGCATGTAGGGATCCCACACGATCATCTGGTCCCGCGGGATGCCCATCCTATTGGCCGTATTGCGTCCCAAGTGCTCGTCGGGGAAGAACAAAATCTTCTCGCGGCGCGCCCAGCACCATTCGATCACCGCCCGGGCATTGGAGGAAGTGCAGGTGATTCCGCCATGCTCACCGCAAAAGGCCTTGAGCACCGCAGCCGAATTGACGTACACCGCCGGCATCACGGTCTCTTCGACGGGCAATATGCGACCCAAGGCATCCCAACAGGCCTCAACCTGTTCGATGGCCGCCATGTCGGCCATCGAACAGCCGGCCGCCATGTCGGGCAGGATCACGGTTTGGTTGGATCGGCTCAGGATGTCCGCCGTCTCGGCCATGAAATGCACGCCGCAGAACACCACATAGGGTCGGTCCGAGCGCTGTTCGGCGATTTGGGCCAGTTTCAAGGAATCGCCGCGGAAATCGGCGTGTTGAATGACCTCGTCGCGCTGATAGTTGTGACCCAGCACCATGACGCGGTCGCCGAGCGTCCGCTTGGCCGCACGGGTCCGTTCGCAGAGCTCTTCAGGCGAAAGCGACTGGTAGTCGGTAATGGGACGGGGCAGCGTGGCGACCGTTTTCACATGCAGCCTTCCGGGTTGATGGGAAAAACTATACCACAAGCGAACTTACACCATCTGATTCTACGACAGGGACAGCCCGCATTCAATTGAACAGATCGGGAGAAAAGGGCCTATCGAGACTGTTCCCCTATGGGCCGAAGGACCTGTGAAGGCCCTGGGCGGAGCTTAGCGACCGTCCCCTGCATCCTTTTCTTCCTCCCAACGTGCCCACGCCGCAGCGAGCACACGTCTCGATCGCACGTTCGTCGGAAGCGAGTGCCGATGCTGCATCGTCAACCTCACACAGGGACGGAAGTTGCGCCGTCAGCCGGCAGGCGGAGATAAGGGTAGACACTCATACGAGGAATTGATAGCGTACGGGAGTTTTCTGATGACGCTCTTCCTCAGGACGACACCACTCCCGGCAGGACGACTCAGGCGGAGGGGTACCCATGACACGCTCAGACCGATCGAATCGGTTGACTCTCGTAACGCCGATCCGACGGCTCAACGGTTGGCTGTTGGTCGGTATCGGCCTGACCCTGGTCGCCTGCGCGGCCTCCAAGCCGGGCCAGTCTCGTCAACTGAAAGACACGGTCCGCATCGCCGCAGGATCGACCCACAATTGCGCCGTCACGACGGAAGGGCACGTGAAATGCTGGGGGGCGAACAAGCATGGTCAGTTGGGCGACGGAACCAGGGTTGGGAAACGCGTACCCGTCGACGTCTCCGGTCTGATGACCGCGGTGAAGGACGTGACCGTCGGCGAGCGCCACACCTGCGCCGTGACGACGGTCGGAGGCCTGAAGTGTTGGGGCAGCAATCATGACTACCAGCTGGGAGACGGTACGCGACAGGATCACGTCTCGCCCGTCGATGTGGCCGACCTCCGGAGCGACGTGAGAGCCGCCGCCGCGGGCGAGCAGCATACCTGCATCCTGACCGCCACGGGCGGCGCAAAGTGCTGGGGAAAGAATCAAGACGGACAGGTGGGCGACGGCACCACCATGGACAGGAGCAGGCCCGTCGAGGTCAGCGGGCTTGCGAGCGGGAGCGGGGTTAGAGCCATCGCTGCAGGGTGGAGCCATACCTGTGCCCTGATGACCAGCGGAGGCGTGCGCTGCTGGGGTAACAATCAGGACGGGCAGTTGGGAGACGGAACGACGGTGGCACGCAACACGCCGACGGAGGTGGTGGAGCTCGCCGCCGGTGTGACCGCGCTCGCGGCCGGCGGCCGCCACACCTGCGCCTTACTGGAGAACGGCACGGTCAGATGTTGGGGTCAGAACCAGCGCGGCCAACTGGGGGACGGCACCACAGCGGATCGGGTCGTACCAACCAACGTCGCCGAACTTACCGGCGGGGTCACCGCGATCTCCGCAGGTGGGCAACATACCTGCGCCCTCCTGCTGGCCGGCAACATGAAGTGTTGGGGGAACAATGGAGAGGGCCAGTTGGGCGCAGGCGGCCTGTTGCTCAAGTCGATCGCGACCGAGGTGGCCCGGCTGACCGCGCCGGTGGTCGCCATCACCGCGGGCAAGGCGCATACCTGCGCGCTCCTCTCGGACAACGCCGTGCGCTGCTGGGGCGACAACGAACATGGACAGCTCGGCGAGGATGCGAGGGGCTCGCACAATCATTTCTGACGAATCAGCCGTACCCTACAAGCGACTGAGCGGGAGGAATGCCATGATACGGTCGATGCCAATACTTATCGGAGCGCTGCTGCTGGCCTACGCAAGCGGGTGCGGAGCGCTCCAGACCGGCGGGAGAGACGCACGGGAACAGACTGTCCGATACCTGCTGGCCACCGCAAAGGGCTTCCGGACTGTCTACACTCAGGGGGTGGTCGAACAGGCCAGGCGGGCAGGCATCACGTCGAAGGAGGAGTGGACCAAGGAAGATCACGCCATCATGCTGCCGGCGCAATTCATCAAGGCCGTAGGCTTCGAAATCAAGGAGTACGAGCTGGGATTGATCGGCCTCACCCCCATCTATAAGACCAACCTGCCCAAGACCACGGCGGAAGAAGAAGCGTTGCGAAAGTTCATCGCCGATCCGTCGCTGCAAGTCTTGACCTTTACCGACGGGAGTCAAGTCAAAGGACTGGCGCCGGACTACGCGACGATCCAATCCTGCGCCGACTGCCACAACGCGCATCCGCAATCGCCCAAGAAGGATTTTCGCCAAGGGGATTTGATGGGAGCCATCGTCGTCCGGCTCGGCGAGAAGCCGTAAGCGGGCCGGCCCGGAAGCCTCCCTGGTCCTAGGCCTTCTGCGCGCATTGACAAGGCCTCCGGGGGATCGGTACCATCACGTCAACAGCTAGGGGTGCCATCCGGCTGAGAGTCCGAAACGATCGGACGACCCTCACAACCTGACCTGGGTAATACCAGCGTAGGGAAGCGACGGATTTCGCAACTGACGTTCGCTTCGAGCCGCACCCCGACCGGATGCGGCTTTTTTATTTGGCCGTCGGACGCTCACCTTCAAGAAAGGACTGCCGCCATGAGCGAGGCCCATACACAGAACGGATCGAACAACGGTCACGGTGCGCCATCGACCGCCCGATTGACCACGACCCCCTTCCCGGCATCGCGGAAGGTGTATGTCACCGGCACGCACCCGGGCGTCCGCGTGCCGATGCGAGAGGTCAGCCTGACGCCGACTCGATCGACGAATGGGAGCGGCGCGATCCCGAATCCTCCGGTGACGGTCTACGATACATCCGGTCCCTATACCGATCCGAATATCACCATAGACGTTCGGCGCGGACTGCCGCCATTGCGCCGAATCTGGATCGAGAGCCGCCGAGATACCGAAGAGTTGCCCCACGTGACGTCGCACTACGGCCGAATGCGGGCGGCCGATCCGAAGTTGGATGGGCTACGGTTCGGCAACATCCGGAAGCCGCTGAGGGCAAAACCGGGACACAACGTGACCCAGATGCATTATGCCCGAAAAGGCATCATCACCCCCGAGATGGAATTCATCGCGATTCGCGAGAACCAGTCGCGGGAGGTGGCACGGGAACTTCTGACGGCCAAGAACGGCTACGGCGGGGGAGTCGTCCAGCATCCCGGCCAGGCCTGGGGAGCCCGCATTCCCGACCAGATCACGCCGGAATTCGTCCGCGACGAAGTGGCGCGCGGCCGGGCGATCATCCCGGCCAACATCAACCACCCCGAAAGCGAACCGATGATCATCGGCCGGAACTTTCTGGTCAAAATCAACTCCAACATCGGCAACAGCGCCGTGGCCTCGTCGATCGAAGAGGAAGTCGAGAAAATGATCTGGTCGATCCGCTGGGGAGCCGACACGGTCATGGATCTGTCGACGGGAAAGAACATCCACGAGACGCGCGAATGGATCCTCCGCAACTCGCCCGTGCCGATCGGCACGGTGCCGATCTACCAGGCGCTCGAGAAGGTCGGCGGCAAGGCCGAGGACCTCACCTGGGAGATCTTCCGCGACACGCTGATCGAGCAGGCCGAGCAGGGCGTCGACTACTTCACCATCCACGCCGGCGTGCGGCTGCGCTACGTGCCGCTGACCGCCAAGCGCATGACCGGCATCGTCTCCCGCGGCGGCTCGATTCACGCGAAATGGTGCCTGGCGCATCACGAGGAGAACTTCGCCTACACCCACTTCGAAGAGATCTGCGAGATCATGAAGGCCTACGACGTCTCCTTCTCCCTCGGCGACGGCCTGCGTCCCGGCTCGATCGCGGACGCCAACGACGAGGCGCAGTTCGCCGAACTGGAAACGCTCGGCGAGCTGACCAAGATCGCCTGGCGCCACGACGTGCAGGTCATGATCGAAGGGCCAGGCCACGTGCCGATGCACCTGATCCAGGAGAACATGGAAAAGCAGCTCAAGGAGTGCGATGAAGCCCCTTTCTATACCCTGGGGCCGCTGACAACCGACATCGCGCCGGGGTACGACCACATCACCTCGGGCATCGGCGCGGCGATGATCGGCTGGTACGGGTGCGCGATGCTCTGCTACGTGACGCCGAAGGAACACCTGGGTCTGCCGACGAAGGAAGACGTGAAAACGGGCGTGGTCACCTACAAGATCGCCGCCCATGCCGCAGACCTGGCCAAGGGGCACCCGGGGGCGCAGGCACGCGACAACGCCCTCTCCAAGGCTCGGTTCGAATTCCGTTGGGAAGATCAGTTCAACCTGGCGCTGGACCCGGAGCTGGCGCGCAGCTACCACGACGCCACGCTGCCGGACCACGCGGCGAAGGTGGCGCACTTCTGCAGCATGTGCGGGCCGCATTTCTGCTCGATGAAGATCACGCAGGATGTGCGCGACTACGCGGCCCAGAAGCAGTTGGAAGAGCAGCAGGCCATTCAGATCGGGATGAAGGAAAAATCGGAAGAGTTTCGCAAAGCCGGCTCGGAAATCTATTTGTGAGGATAGCCTTTAGCAATCAGCTATCGGCTCCGAGGCTGAACGCCGACCGCTGAATGCTGATCGCTAGGGAGTGACCCCATATGGCAAAGCCCAGACCAGCGCCCCTTCGCGAACGCGACATCACCCGCCAGATCGCGCGCGAATACTATAAAGAGTTCGATCAGCTCATCGAGAGCGATGTGATCATCGTCGGAGCCGGCCCGTCGGGCTTGATTTGCGCCCACGATCTGGCGGAGATGGGCTTTCGCACGCTCGTCGTGGAGCAGAGCCTCGCCTTGGGCGGCGGCTTCTGGTCCGGCGGTTACCTGATGAACAAAGCCACGATCTGCGCGCCCGCCCACAAGATCCTGGAAGAGATCGGCGTCCCCTGCAAACGCATCAAGGACTGCGAGGGGATGTACATCGTCGATCCGCCCCACGCCACCGGCGCCTTGATCGCCGCCGCCTACAAGGCGGGAGCCAAGATCATGAACCTCACCCGGGTGGTGGACCTCATTCTCCGGGGAGACGGCGTGCTGGAAGGCGTCGTCGTGAACAACACGACGGCCGAAATGGCCGGCCACGACGTCATCCACGTCGATCCGATCGCGCTCGAAAGCAAGATCGTGGTGGACGCGACGGGACACGACGCGGTGGTCGTCAACCTGCTGCACAAGCGCGATCTCTATCAACCGGTGCCCGGGAACGGCGCCATGTGGGTGTCGCGATCCGAAGAAGAAGTGATGGACCGGACCGGTGAAGTCTACGCGAATTGTTTCGTGATCGGACTCGCCGTCGCGGCGGTCTATGGTACGCCCCGCATGGGTCCGGCCTTCGGGTCGATGCTGCTCTCCGGACGGTACGGCGCGGAGCTCATTAAGAAGAAGCTGAAACAGGAATAGCTAGGAAGGGAGCATATGGCATATAGCTTATAGCGATGGTACAGCTCGGGCTAATTTTCTCTTGGTCTGCTATACGCCATCGGCCATAAGCTATCAGCTCTTCATTCCGTATGGACGTTCAAGACTTTCTGATCCAAGGCGAAGGCCGCGAAGAAGATAAGCGCACGGCCTGGCAGCTGTTCCAACAGGCCTATGAGCAGCAAATGAAGGGCCAACTGGAGGAAGCTGTCACCCTCTATAAGCAGTCGCTGGCGACGCACCCCACGGCCGAGGCCTATACGTTCCTGGGTTGGACCTACAGTTTCATGGGCCGGCTCGACGAGGCCATCGACGAATGTCACAAGGCCATCGCCTGCGATCCGGACTTCGGCAACCCCTACAACGACATCGGGGCGTACCTGATTGAGAAAGGCGAGTTGGAGGAAGCGATTCCCTGGTTCAGGAAGGCCATGGAGGCCAAACGTTACGAAAGCCCGGCCTTCCCCCATCTCAACCTCGGGCGCGTCTACGAGCGCCAAGGGAAGTGGACGGAAGCGATTGAGTGTTACAAACAGGCCCTCACCCTCAACCCGAACTATACGTTGGCGAAAAAAGCCTTGGGTCGATTGATCAGCTCGTTGAACTAGGCCTCAACCTTAGCCTTAGCCTTCGAAATGAGCGCACAAACTGTCCTGGTCGCCATCACCGACATCTTCTTCTATACCAAGGTGCGGGATGCCTTGAAACCGCACGGCTATATCCTGGAGCGGGCGCGCAGTCACGACGAGGTTCGTCCCAAGGCGGCGGAAGTTATCCCTGCCGCCATGATCATGAACCTGAACGACCCCGGCGTCGATGCGTTCAAGGCGCTGGAAAGCCTGCAAGGCGACCCGCAACTCGGTCGCATTCCCATTTTGGCCTTCGCCAACCACGAGGAAGTCGACACCTGGAGGCGGGCCAAGGAACTGGGCGTCACGAAGGTCGTTTCTCGGAATGAATTTTCGGCACGCACGAAAGAACTGGTTCATGAACTCATAGCTGACAGCCATAAGCCTTCAGCCGTCAGCTCCAGATTGAATGCTGAAAGCTGACCGCTGATCGCTTCTTCTCTACGTATGAAACGCTCGCGCTTACACGACCACCACACCAAGCTCGGGGCCACCTTCGCCGAAGTCGCCGGATGGGAAATGCCGGTCCACTACGGAGATTGGGAGGCGGAGTATCGCGCCGTCCGCCACGCCGTCGGACTCGCCGACCTGTCCCATCGCGGCACGCTCAAGGTGACCGGAGAGGACCGCGTGAAGTGGCTCCAGAGCATCATCAGCAACGACATCCTGCCGCTTCAACAGAGCCAAGGCCGCTACTCGAGCTTCCTGACGCACAAGGGCAAAATGCTCACCTATTTCCGCGTCTTCATCCAGTCCGACCACATTCTCGTGGAGGATGTCGGCGAAATAGGCGAAGCGACGTACCAGGCGTTCCGAAAATTCCTGCTGTACGGCACCAAAGCCAAGATGGAAAACTGCGCCGAGACCTGGGGCTTGCTGCTCGTCAGCGGCCCGAAGGCGGTGGAGACGATCCAGGCCGCCTGCGGCACCGACCCGCGAGCTCTCCCCCCCTTGCACTGCATCTCAGTGATGGTCGCCGGCCAATCCGGGCTGCTGATCCGGACGGAGGAAACCGGGGAACAGGATTTTGAGATCCTTCTCCCGGCCGATGCTGTGACGACTGCGTGGGACCTGCTCATCAAGACCGGCGAACCTCACTGCATCAAGCCGATCGGCACGCAGGCGCGTGAAGCGCTCCGGATGGAAGCGGGGCTTCCCAGGGCGGGCCCCGACCTGAACGAGGAGATCGTCCCGCCGGAAGCCAATTTGGAAGGCAAAGCCTTCAGTCTGTCGAAGGGGTGCTATCCTGGGCAGGAAGTGGTCGCGCGGATGGACACCTACGGCAGCGTGCGCCGCCATCTGGTCGGACTCATCCTCTCGGATCGGGCCCTCCCGCCGAAAGGGGCGAAGCTGTTCAGCGGCGACCGGGAAGTGGGCTGGGTCAGCAGCGCGTCCTATTCCCCGCACATGAATGCCGTCATCGCCTTCGGCTTTCCCTTGCGCGACTTCTCAAAACCAGACACCGCACTGACGGTCGACGTGGCCGGCGCACGCCATGCGGCGACGGTGCATGCACTCCCGTTCTACACCCACACCTAAATAGAACGTTGGAAAACCCCGTCCGCGTCATGTCGTGAAGCATGTCTCGTCTACTTTTCCGGGTTCCGCGCGTTGGTGACGGCGCTGGTGAAGGCCAGCAGGCTGGCCCGCTCCTCGTCGTCGAGCGCCAGCAGAAGATGGGTTTCCTCGGCGTGCATGAGGCGGAGGCTGAGGAAAGGTTCCTCGCGGCGCTTCTCGCGGTTGTCCCAGAGCGCGTCGATGATCTGCACCTTGTCCAACTGGCCGACTGAGACAATGTCGTAGCGGAAGTAGGAATCGCCGATGACCATGTCGAAGATCACATTGCCCGCCGTCAGCAGCACCGCATTGAAGCGGCCCTGCTCCTCATAGCCTTCCGGCAAGAATTTATTGATGTGGCAGCGGGCCACCTTCCGGTCTCCCAGCGCCGCGCGGATTTTCTGCTTCAACGCGTCATAATCGATCTGCAGCGCCTTTTCGTCCGGCCCCGTGGCGGCGACGGCGGCATCCCGCACCTTGTCGAAAATGTCATCGGCAGACATCAACCCCGGCATAATCCCTCTCCTTCGTTGTCAGCACACAGTCGGTCGTGCCACCGGCCGCGCGTGTTCTCAAGCGGCACGGCGTGCGCGCACGGCACGCGCCACTCCGACCAATGCGATCCCGGCCCAGGCAAACTCCAGCAGGACGAATCCCACCCGCCGATCCTCGATGGCGACGATCCCCAGCAATAGAGACCCGATGATGTTCAACGCGAGATACCCGGCGTCCAATTCGCGCCATACCCCGCTCTGAATCAACCCGTAGGCGACCAGTACCATCACGGCTCCGACCACCGAAATGACCTGCATCAGCATCCGGAGGCTCCTCTGCATCGGTTCTCTGGGGAATCGTAACGGTACCGTCCGGGCTGTGGGGAAAGCAAGGGGAATTACAGGGCAAGGACGATTTGGCCTTCGCCTTGAGGCTATCGGGCCTGAAGTTGGTGGGTAAATCGTACCCGTCCGCTTTCGTCGATGACCGTCACCTTGAAGGTTCGGCCGTCGACCCGGACGGCGCCGAAGTTCTGGTACCCACCCTCACTGATGAACGTGGTGACGGCGAAGGAACTCTGGACCGGGGTCACTCGTCCCGTTCCGGCAGAGAGCGGACCGGCGGTGAACTCGTGAAAATCGGGGACGCCGTCACGGTCCACGTCGAAGGCCAAGCCCTGCACGAAATGCACGTCCCCCGTCAGCCAAACGACGTTCCGAATCGACTGGTCGACGATGGTCCCGGCAATCTGCTTGAGCTCGGTCTCGAAACCGGTTCCGTCGAGCCCTCGCGCCCAACTGTCGAAGCCCGGCTCAAGATCGGTCCCGGCCTTGGGAACAGCGAGGGGTACGCTGCTGGCGATCACCTTCCAGGTCGCGGTGGATGCGCGGAGCCCACCAAGGAGCCAAGCCAACTGAGCTGTACCCAGCATGGTCTTCGATGGTCCGTCAGGCTGGGCATTGCGACTCCGGTATTGACGGGTATCCAGAATGAAGAGTTCGAGATCGGCTCCGGCCCGGACGCTCCGATAAAGGCGATACGGGTCTTCCGGCTGTTCGCGGATCGGCCAGTAGTCGAGCAACGCCTGGCGGCCGGCCGGCATCTGGTCGTCATAGGGCCCGGCGAAGTTATTGCGGACGTCGTGATCGTCCCACGTCACATACACCGGCACGGTCGAGAGGAACCGCCGCAGCGGCAGCGACCCGCGTTGGTACCGCTGTTTGGCCCGGTACTGCTCCAGCGTCACGGCCTTGAAGTCACTGCCGGAGGCATTCGGCGGCCCACAGATCTCGTCGCCGTAGATGGTGTCTCCGAGAAACAGAAAAAAGTCCCACGATTGGCGCTGCATCAGGGAAAAGATGCCGTAACTCGCCTCGTCGGTCCGGCACCGGGTCTGGCCGCCAAGGTCGCCGCTCCAGCCGAACGCCACCGGCGCCTGCATCTGACTCAAGGGTAAGGTTTTGAATTCGGCTTTCGCGGAGATTGCCGAGCCGACCGTCGGCCCCTCGGCCGACACACGAACCTGATACCGCGTCGCAGGCGCCAGATCGCGGAATTCCAGCTTGAGAATCCCGTCCTGACTCTCTTCGGTCACCCCCTCGACGACACGCATTGCCTGGCTGGCAGTGCCAGATCCAGAGACAGAGCGCACCCCGATCGGCTCATATTCGATCCGAACCTTCAGTGGACGGTCCGTGCGAAGCCACAGCATAGCGGAGGTACCGGTCACATCTCCGACGGCAATACCGTGAGGAAACCGCGAGATCGTGTCGTCGGAGGACTCAAGAAAGGGGCTTCCAGGCGGCAACCCTTCGCGGTAGACGGGCGCACAGCTCAGCAGGGCGAACCAGAACACCGAGACTGTCTGACTCGCCAGGAATCTCCGGAATGTCACCGGCATAGGAGCTAGATACTGGAACCGGCGAGCAGGGTCAATCGGGGCCTACGCGGAGACCGCCCGGCACATTGCATTTCAGCGGACGGCTCCGGCATACTTTGCACGAACACGAGGGAGGCAGTGATGAGCACTCAGACCTGTCTGATTCAAGGTTGCCAGGGGCGGGTATATGCGCCGGCCGGGACACAGTCCGTCTGCAGGGACCATTTTTTCAGTTTTCTGACCTGGCGCCGACGACGGGGGCCCCAGATGTTCCACAAATACGCCGCCATGACAATGGAAGAGCGGGACACCATCGCCGCCGAGTGGCAGAAAACCGTCCGCGTTGAAGACCTTCCCAGCGCCACTCCACGTTAGTCTGCCCGAGCATCCCATACATCGGGATGCTCGCGGGAGTGGTCATGGCCTACCGGACCTTCCCATCCGGCTGTATGATGCCGCCCTCGAGGGCCACCTTCAGCAGCTGAGCCGTGTTCGAGACCCGCAGCTTCTTCATCATGTTCGACCGATGGGCCTCGGCCGTCTTGATGCTGATATGCAGCTTCTCGGAAATATTGCGGTTGGTGAACCCGGCCCACACCAGCTGAAGAATCTCGAATTCCCGCGGCGTCAGGTCTTCCGGACGACGCTTGGCCCGCGCGAGGTCGCCGTTGGCGCTCGCGGCGACTCGCTTGTTCGCCGTTTCCTCTCTCCTCATCGTTGCGTTCAGGGACACTACCCGGCCTTCACCGGCTGACTCATCTTTTCCGTACAACATGGTCTTCCTCCCCGTGTGGACATGGTTGGTTCGTATTCTCCGTCACGGCATCGACAGTGTCAGTTGTCATGTTCCCTCGCTGCGGTCGACTGCTGCCAGAGTCGTTGCAAGTAGCCCAAGACCGCCGAAATGGCCTCCGTCCTCGGTCGCCAGGTTTCCTCCGCATTGGCGTTCAACTCGATCCAGGCGCCGTCGATCTTCTCCCGCAACACCGACCGCTCGAACATGCCGTGGCTGGCCAATTGAATCGCCAGGAGAAACTCCTGGTCTGCTTTGTCTTCCAATAAGAACCCCTTGACTTGCATGGTGTTCCCCTCCGTCTTGGTTTCTTTTCAAGCTATGGTTTCAGTCATGGTTCCCCGGCTAACCGGCCGGATCGTCTGAGTGAACTCTCAACTCAACCATCAAGGTCTTCACCCTACGAGGTTCACGAGACCACCATCTCAAAGCCTATGCCAATGCTCACGGCCTGAGAAAGTTCCTAATATGTCAATGGGTTATATTCGAACCTGTCGGAAAGCGATGTAGCCAGGACCTGTGCCAGGTGCAAGAAAGCTGTGTCAGACCTGTGTCATGAGACAGTGACCTGCATCAGGATCTGGCTGAGACGGCAGTTGAGGCAAAGGGGGACAGCGGTCGGCGAAGCAAAGCCCTGGGAGAGGGGACCTATTCAGCGCAGGAGCAGCCGTCGAGCGGTCGGGTCGCAATATACGTCAGGTTATTGGTGTACCGGGTGAAGCCCTTCTGCCGTCCATAGAGACGCAGCAGGCAATCGGTGCCTTTGCGCTCGACAAAAAAACTGTAATCGGCCCCGGACGGAGAGGACACGCCGAATGGACGCGGCCCCAGCGCCCCGCTGGCAAGCACGACGGTCGTATTGACGGCGAGACGGTTGGCGATTTCCCCCTTCTCGCCCTCTTCGGTCAGGATAGACTCCAGCTGGTCCCGTACCTTGCGGTTGCAGGACTCATCGGAGAGCGTCGTCACCTGCGCGACGTTGGTACAACCGGCCAGAAAGGCCAGCGTCGGCATCGCCCAGCGCACAAGCAAGGCCCATGGTCGCATCGTTCACCCCATAACCGGACTGCCGTGGTGGTGGATCATCAACCACTCATCCCCGATGCGCTCGAACAAATTGGTGGCGAGCACGCTCGTTTCGATGGGGTTCTCCCCTTGTCGGCTGGTCAGATTTTCCGTGCAGATGACCCAGCCCAGATCGCCTGCCACCTGCACCTGCACTTCGGTCAGCTCGAATTTCATGGAGAAGGTGTTGTTGAAAATCAACACCCAGGAGTCGCGTACGGCGGGCCACCCGGAGCGGAGGGCCCAGCCGGGATGGATACAGGTCACGTACTCGAGATGTGCCCAGACCCTGTCCATCTGGAGCATGTCCAGACTTTCGAACGCGGAGTAGAAGGCGAGGTTGGCACGGGTAATCTCTTCGATACGCTGTTCGATCACCGGGAGGCTCCTGCGGCTGTGCGGCATCTTACTGCAAAGACCGCCGCCGGAGCGAGGGGAAGTTACCCGGTTCAGCGAAGATTGTCGGAAAGCAGGAGGCGCCTCGTCACCCGGGGTTGACCTCGAGAAATCCCCGCTCAATGCCGGCCTTCAGCAATTGGGCGGTATTCGTCACCCGGAACTTTCGCATCATGTTGGTGCGGTGGGTCTCCACCGTGCGGATGCTCACTTTCAAATGCTCGGCGATGTACCGGTTCGTCATGCCCTCCCAGATCAGTTCGAGAATCTGCCGTTCGCTCTCCGTGAGATCATCCCACGCCGGCTTCACCCTCTGCCGGTCGCCGGCAGACCGGTCTCCTTCCGCGGTGCGCGCCTGGCCGTTCAGTCCCTTTCGCACTCCGCTACCCTTTCCGATAACCATGCGTTCTCCTCCGAGTTTCTTGGGATGGGACCACCGCTATCGCCCTCGACCATTCGCGTGAGACCCGGCACAGCCATCGGGTTCCACGTCGTTCCGAAAAGACTCTCCGTCGATCGCGGGCGGGACGATCCCGCAATGTTTAATGAATTTTCCTACCGCCACGATGGCCAACGCCTTCAGGGCCAGGACCCGCCGTGGGTGTGAGTGCATCGGCATCCAGCCGGTCGTCCCGCGCCTCCGGACCGTCAGAGTCTCCGCTCCGTGCCCCAACCCCTCCGGGATACTCACCAGGTATTCGCCGCCGTCGCTGGATTCTATGAGCATGCCTTTGATCGTCATTTCGGCCTCCCTCGCGCCGCAGAGTTATGTCATGCACCCGCCAGCCGGGCCTCGGGATCCCCCGAACCATTCGCCGACGAGGCTCGAAAATTCACTCATCAGGTCGTCCTTCCGCACAAATGCATCGAAATCCCTCCCCAGATAACGGGGGTGCGTCTGCAGCGCAAACACGGAGGTCAGAAGAATTTTTGTCGTTGGCGAGATGGCCCGGATCTTCGAGGCGGTTTGGGGGCCGTCCAAGCCTGGCATGAAGACATCCATCAGGACCACCTCCGGCTCTAGAACCTATCTCAAAATC
>JRYJ01002230.1_pt1 | contig 45953 bp, 46 predicted proteins | sample 235371 | NCBI WGS metagenome assembly JRYJ01 (sample SAMN03074219, study PRJNA261477) | activated sludge metagenome | biome: Wastewater Treatment Plant; feature: Wastewater; material: Activated sludge; isolation source: activated biomass of a wastewater treatment plant treating hydrocarbon... ... | reverse complement strand
GTTCCTGCCGTACTGGTAGGCCAGGTCGCCGCCGATGGCCGCGCTGTCCGATCCGCCCAGGTTGTTGCTGGCCAAGGCATTGCTGAGCGCCCAGCTCGTCAAGCCGCTGTTGGCGGCACGGGCGGCGTCGAAGGCACTGGCCAGGCCGGTGAAGTTGAAGTTCTCCACCTTCTGGTTGAGCAGCGGGTCGCTCCCGCCCTGGACGAAGCCGGCCATGGCCTCCGCCATCACCTGCAGCTTGGTCACCGGCTTGGAAGGCGTTCCGGCGTACCAATCCTTGAAGGTGATCTGGTCGCTGGCGCCAATCTTGAGCACCAGGTCGTTGGCCGATTTGGTAAACACCAGGTCGCCATAGGCGATGCCGCCGCCCAGGGAAAGGGTGTCGCTACCGGTGCCGCCGGCGGCAAAGGTATCCTGGCCATCGCCCTTGTTGAAGAGGATGACGTCGTTGCCGGCGCCGGCGCCCAGCGTGTCGTTGCCGGTGCCGCCCAGGTAAACCTCGGCCGCGCTGCCGCCCGTGAGGCTGTCAGCCCCGGCACCGCCGTTGAACAGCGCCGTACCGGTGCCATCGACGATATTGTCGTTGCCATCGCAGCCTTGCAGGATATCGCTGCCGGCGTTGCCCTCCAGGTAGTCGTCGCCGGCGCCGCCGTCGAGGATATCGTTGCCGGCATTGCCCCGGATGTCGTCGTTGCCGTCGCCGCCGAACATGCGATCGGTGTTGTTGCCGCCGCGCATGGTGTCGCTGCCGGCCAGGCCGTACATCGCGTCCGGGCCGCCGTCGCGGCCGACGATGGGTCCGTCGTTGCCAGCCGTGCCGGTGACGGTGATCTCCTGAGCCAGCAGCGTGGTGCGATCCCAGACGGTGCCATCGCCGAATTCCAGGAAATCGATCTGGCGGCTGCCGTCGTAGAAGAAATCGTTGAGGCGGATCGAATCCCCCGTGTTGTTCACGGTGATCGTCAGATGGTTGTCGTACCACCCCTTGCTCAACGTCACCTCGTTGAGATTGATTCCCGCCAGGCGCAGCGTCTCGGTACGGGTGCCCAGGGCTTCGTTGATCGCCACGCTGTCATGGCCGCCGCCCCGGCTGAAGACGTAGGTGTCGCTGCCGGCGTTGCCCTCCAGGTAGTCGTCGCCGGCGCCGCCGTCGAGGATATCGTTGCCGGCATTGCCCCGGATGTCGTCGTTGCCGCCTGCACCGAAAACCGTATCGTTGCCCCCTTGTCCATTCAGTCTGTCTCCGACACTGGTACCCAGGCAGAGATCCGATCGATCGGTGGTCACTTCGAAGAATTCGGCACCCGCCTCCGCACGAATAGCAGCCCATTGGCCATCCGCCTCGGCCTGTGCTATCCACTGATCCAGCGCCGCGATCCCGTCCCATCCGAGGCTGATGAGGCCCGCCCCCGCATAGTGGACAATCTCTAGCCGATCGATGATCGCGTTGTGCCTGTCGATTACGTATTGGGCGTTCAGATCCCCTTCCAGTACGGAAAAGTTAACTTCAATGCCGGATTCGTCGATCGTCAAATTGACTTCGTCTAGATACGGCTTCAGTCGCGTCTGCAGTACCAAGCCCTCATAGACGCTCTGTTTTAGTTCGGCGTAGCTTTGCTCCAATAGATTGAGCTGTGCGTCACTGATGCTGACAAAGACCGTACGGCTGGTCATATAGCCTTCGGGATTGCTCGGATTCGGCTGTTGATAGTTGCCCACGACGATTTGCTGACCAGTTCCGGTGGTGACCTTGTTGTCCCCCCACGGTGACGAACCCCATGCCATTGAACCGTTCGAGCACGCTCAGCAGATATTCGAGCCGTTCCTGCTTGACCTGCATGGCGGCGAGATGGGCGATCTGTTCCGGGCTGGCCATGCCGCCGTTGAGGTTCGACGTATTGGGGATGTAGCCCAGCCCCTCCTCCCAGCTCATGCCCTCCGGCAGGTAGATGAGGGTATAGCCCTTGGCGGTGGCCGCATCCTGGGAAAGGGTGAAGCTGCTGGTGCCGGCCCAGTGGTCGATCACGTCATCCAACTGGTCCATGAGCTGGGCGCGGGTCTGCAGCCCGGCCTCCATGAGGCCCTGCACGCGGGCGGCGAAGCCGCTGTCCTGGCTGGCGGCTTCCTGCAGGTCGCGCACGGCGCCGCTGCCCTGCATGTCGGGGAGCGCTGCGGCGGCGTCGGTGAGGGGAACGGCGGTGCCGAATTCCCGGTAGAAGGGGTTGTCGGCGAGGTTGAGCGCCCCGGCGGTGGCGGTGGTGCCGTCGCTCTTCACATAGGTGCCGGCGAACTGCAGGGTATTGCCGCCGGCGAGCCCCTGCCCGGCGGCGGTGGCGGCGAGGTTGATGGCGGAGACGCCTTGTTCGGCGAGGGTTTTCAGTTCCCCGGCCTGGCTGAGGCCATCCTGGTTCAGGTCCTGCCAGAGGCGGACCTGGGTGTAGGCGGCGTCGGCGGCGTTGAAGACACCGTCCTGGTTGGCGTCGAGGTCGGCGAGGGCGGCGAAGCCGTTGGCGCCGGTGTGCCCGTCGGCGAGCACCGTATCGACGCCGAAGAGTTCGGCGCCCCTGTCGATGGTGCCGTCGCCGTTCCTGTCCAGCACCAGGAGGGCATCGTCGGCCTTGACCCAGCCGGTGCCGGTCCGGGTGCCGTCGCCGTCGTGGTCGAAGAGGACGACGTTGGAACCGGTGGCGCCGACGGTTTCGATGCCGTCGCCGTCGAGGTCGAGGGCCAGGGGGTCGCGGGGTGGGGGGCGGCGGGCTTCGTTGTATTTGTTATTTGTTTCAGATGGTACTTTATGTCGATTACGCTCCTCCACTTGTTTACGGTAGTTTTCCAGATCGTTTTGCTTTTGGTCGGACACAGGATCATTCCAGTCCCAAATTCCATTATTTGGGTTTGGAGGGGTGGTATACCATCGACCATCCTGCTCATTTCGCCAATAACTTGGCTGCCAAAACGAGTCCGATGGCACGCTGTTTGGCGGACACGAAAAGTCGGCCGTGCAATCACCTGCATCAGGAGAGTGTAGATTGTATTTTATAAAGGTTCCAATCGGCCCTTCTGTTATCCATAGAATTTTTCCAAGAATTCCCATTATCGTTCCTTTAGAAAATAAATACCGCAGTCAAAAAATATGCGACAACGCCAAAGCCAAGAAGCAAAAATAAATATTTAACCCATTTGGCATCAAGCTCTATCCCAAAGAATCTTTTCCATGAGTAATAAATAATTAGGAGAACAGATATGATAATAAAATCAATGAAAAGTGAATTCGGATACATTTTTGCACTCCCGCTGGCGTTGTATTTGTCTACTCAAGAAAAGCCAAAGGACACACTGATTTATTCCATAGCGATTGGCCCAAGGTAACGGTCTTGGGATAATCGGCACGGTGAGAGTTGAACGAGAAACGGGCATGCAAAGAAGCTTTTCCGAACTGGAATACGCGGCGAAGAAGAAGGTGACGCGGCGCGACCGTTTTCTGGCGGAGATCGAGGCGGTGACGCCGCGGGAACAATTGGGGAACAATTGGGGACGGACCACGGATATCGCTCACGCCCGTTCCCTCCATTCCCCATCATTCACCCCAGGGCCTCCGAATTTATTTGGCATAGTATGATCCTGATGATCTCATCCCGCGTCTTTCATGGGCAGCGTCTGTTCCGACAGGAGCCGCATGCCGAGGAGTTCCATCCGGGCATCGTCGTCCCAGAAAACAATTGGGGACGGACCACGGATATCACTCCCAAATGCCAATTCCCCGCCCAGTTCGGCCATATTCCTCTCAAATTCATGGTTTTTCGTGGCGATGTCTTTTAATACACCAACTGCCTTATCTGCATTATCTGAAATATCGTAAATATCTTTAATTGTGTCGCCATTTTTAACAAAAAACGAAATCAGGCCGCTGAGACTCATATGTCACACCTTTCGACTGTTTGTGTTGTTAAAGATAAAAACCACCATCCGGAGCAGCAAAGGAAAACAAGAGGTAATTAATGGCATGACTAACGAGGCCGCAATAGCTCCCCCGCCAAGAATTCGAACCAATCCGGTGTTGCCGATGGGCAAAATTGTTGCAAACATTGCAAAGCAAACCAAGAAAAATAGAAAAACATACGTCACATTTGAGGTTGATTTTTGGTAGATCAAACGTAAAAATAGCTCGTCCGCCAGCATTAGCAAGCTAATAAATTGGAGCGGCACAAGCATCACCAGTACCACCATGTGGGCCTTAATCAAATCAGTCTGCAAGGGGAAATTCGAGACAACGTTCTTGAAAATGTAAGTTTCTTCTACTACTGCCTTGTAATATGAAGACAATTCACTAGATAATTTTGGTGAAATGCTCAGAACGCTCATGCAGATGATCGATATGAAAACCCAGGCTAACGGATAATAAGCACAGAGTATTTTTGTCGGATTTTTGCAAGAAATTGATAATACCGAATGGCTATTTTTCACTATTTTTCTCCAATCGAATTTCGAGATTGCGAGGGCGTCTTGAAAACTGGCATCCTATCTTGAGCCATTACAATCCTTCATTTCCCGTCCTCCACAATTTCCATCTGCCGGGTCGCATTCGTCCCGAGTTCTATGACCTCATCCACCTGCAACCCCCGCGGAATCTGGTGGGTGATAAAGATCATCGTCACCTGCCCCTTCAGCTTGTTGATGGTGCGGGCGAAGTGTTCCGCCGTGTGCTGGTCCAGGTTGGAGACGGCTTCGTCGAAGACGAGGATCTTCGGCCGTTTGAGCAAGGCCCGGGCGATGGCGATGCGCTGCCTCTGGCCGCCGGAGAGCCCGGTGCCCCGTTCGCCGATCTCCGTCTGGTAGCCCTGGGGCAGTTTCTCGATGACCTCGTGGATTTCCGCCGCCTTGCAGGCCTGGATTACATCCTCGAAGCTGGCATGGGGGTGGGCCATTACCAGGTTGTCGTAAAGGGTGCCGGCGAAGAGCACCGTCTCCTGGGGAACGACGCCGAAGGTGCGGCGCAGCTCGTTAGCGGCCAGATGCCGGATATCCTTGCCGTCCAGGGCGATATGGCCCTGGCTGGGCGGGTAGAAGCCGAGCATGAGTTTGGCCAGCGTGCTCTTGCCGCAGCCACTGGGGCCCATGAGGACGGTGAGGTGCCCCGGCTTGAAGGCCAGGTTCAAGCGGGTGTAGAGCCAGGGGTGGTGCTCGGAATAGCGGAAGGCCAGGTCGTGCAGGGTGAGCTTCCCTTGCCCTGATGTTTCGCGGCTGGGGGTGAGGGCGTGGGGTTCCTGGGGGATGTCGAGGATATCCCCCAGGCGCTTCACCGCGATGTCGGCCTGCTGGAATTCCTGCCACAGGCCGACGAGGCGCAGGAGGGGCTGGCTCATGCGCCCGGCGAACATCTGAAAGGCCACCAGCATGCCGACGGTGAACCCTTCGTTGTCCATGACCAGCAGGGCGCCGACGATGAGGATGGCCAGGGTCATCACCTGCTCCAGGCCGTTGGCGACGACGTTGTAGCTGTTGCCCACCTGCTTGGTGGAAAAGCCGGCAGCGAGGTATTGGGCGAGGAGGTCGCCGTATTTCTTGTCCACGTCCGGCTCCATCTGCAGGGCTTTCACCGTGGCGATGCCGGCGACGTATTCGGTGAGGTAGGCTTGGTTGCGGGCGCCGAGCATGAACTGGCGGTTGAGCTGGTCGCGGAAGACCGGAGCGACGAGAAAGCTGAGGGCGGCGATGGCGCCCAGGAGGCCGAGGGCGATGAGGGTGAGCTGCCAGCTATAGGCGAACATCACCGCCAGGAAGATGAGGAGGAAGGGCAGGTCGAGGACGAGGGTGACGGCGGCGCCGGAGACGAATTCGCGGATGGTCTCCACCCCCTGCAGGCGCGCCACCAGGGTGCCGGTGGGGCGGTGTTCGAAGTAGGGGAGCGGCAGGCGCAGCAGGTGGCGGAAGACCTGGCTGCCCAGCACGGCGTCGATGCGGTTGCCGGTGTGCAGCACCAGGTATTGCCGCAACCAGGTCATGCCGGCGGTGAAGGCCATGAACATGACGAGGGCCACGCCGAGGACGACGAGGGTGCTGCGGGTCTGATGCACCACCACTTTGTCGATGATCACCTGGGTGAAGAGGGGCGTGGCCAGGCCGACGAGCTGGATGGCCAGGCTGGCGAGCAGCACGTCGCGCCAGATGGGCTTGTGCTTGAGGAGTTCGGGGAGGAACCAGCGGAAGCCGAAGGATTTCTGTTCGGCCTCGAAGCCGGGGACGGGTTCATCTTTGCCCGAGGCGGCTTCGCGGGCGACGAGGATCAGTTCCGGCTCGAACTGGGCGGCGGCATCGATGACGGTGAGGGTTTCCGGGGTTTGGGAACCGGCGCGGAAGTAGAGGAGTTTATTTCCGTCGGTCTTGAGGATGAGTACGGGAACGGCCGGAGCGGGTTCGGCAGCCGCTTCTGCCCCGGCGGCCTGGGGCGCGGCCTTGAGGAAGGCAATGGCGGGCAGGGGCAGGCGCTGCCAGTCGAGGCCGGCGATGGCCGTGCTGCCAGTCTTGAAGCCGAGGGCTCGGGCGGCTTCGTGCAAGGTGTCGCGGCCATGGGGCGGCGGGTAGTCGGCGGCGACGAGGGCAGGGTCGAAGGGGAGCCGGCAGAGGTTGCTCAGGCTGCCGAGCAGCCACAACAGATCGTCGCGGCCCATGGCCGCGGAGGGTGTTTCTTCCATGATTCCCTGGCGTTGATGTTGGCCGTCCGTTTGTTCAACCGCGTGTCGGACGATGTTTTGGGCCGCAGTGTAGCGGCCAGGAAATGCCTGATAAATATGACGAAACGCATATCGTATTAAAATTTAAGTGTTTTAAACGGCGTTTGAATTTTCCTGAAGACCTCTCTTGGCGAACCGCCGAGCGCCGTTCGCGCTTCGATACCTCATCCTTCGATACCTCAGGATGAACGGGCGCATGAGCGGCTCAACTGCGGAATCCGGGATTACTGGTCGGCTCGCTTGCCATCCTTTTTCCGGGGCTTGAAATCCCCGCCGGCGCCCCCATCTCCCATGCCACCATTTGCTTTCCATGGGAGTTTTCAGCATGTCCGAATCCGCCGCCACGGCCCAGAATCGTGAAACCCTCGGCTTCCAGGCCGAGGTCAAGCAGTTGCTGCACCTGATGATCCATTCCTTGTACAGCAACAAGGAAATCTTCCTGCGGGAGCTCATCTCCAACGCTTCCGACGCCTGCGACAAGTTGCGCTTCGAGGCGCTGAACAATAGCGCCCTCTACGGCGACGACTCCGAGTTGAAGATCCGCATCGCCTTCGACAAGGCGGCCCGCACCATCACCATTTCCGACAACGGCATCGGCCTTTCCCGGGAGGAGGCCATCGCCCACCTGGGCACCATCGCCAAGTCCGGCACCCGGGAGTTCTTCTCCTCCCTCACCGGCGACCAGGCCAAGGATGCCCATCTGATCGGCCAGTTCGGCGTCGGCTTCTACTCTTCCTTCATCGTCGCCGACAAGGTGACGGTGGTTTCCCGCCGCGCCGGCCTGGAGGCCAGCCAGGCGGTGAAGTGGGAATCCGGCGGCGAGGGCGACTACTCCGTGGAGGTGGTGGAGAAGGCCGGCCGCGGCACCGACGTCATCCTGCACCTGCGCGAGGGCGAGGATGAGTTCCTCGGTGGCTGGAAGCTGAAATCCATCATCCGCAAGTATTCCGACCACATCACCCTGCCCATCGTCATGAAGAAGGAGGAGTGGAAGGACGGCGAGCAGGTGCTCACCGACGAGGACGAAACGGTCAACCAGGCCAATGCCCTGTGGGCCCGCAGCAAGAGCGACATCACTGAAGAGCAGTACAAGGAGTTCTACAAGCACGTCGCCCACGACTTCGAGGACCCGCTCACCTGGACCCACGCCCGCGTCGAGGGCAAGCAGGAATACACCCAGCTCCTCTATATCCCCGCCCGCGCGCCCTTTGACCTGTGGGACCGCAACGCCCGCCACGGCATCAAGCTCTACGTGCGCCGCGTCTTCATCATGGACGACGCCGAGCAGCTCATGCCGCTGTACCTGCGCTTCGTGCGCGGGGTGGTGGATTCCGCCGACCTGCCGCTCAACGTCTCCCGGGAGATACTGCAGCAGAGCAAGGACATCGACGGCATCCGCCACGGCTGCACGCGCAAGGTGCTGTCCATGCTGGAGGACCTCGCCGAGAACGATGCGGAGAAGTACGCCAAGTTCTGGGAGGCCTTCGGCGCCGTCCTGAAGGAGGGCGTCGGCGAGGACTTCGCCAACAAGGAGAAGATCGCCGGCCTGCTGCGCTTCGCCTCGACGAATGGCGACACCCCGGCCCAGATCGTCTCCCTCAAGGATTACATCGGCCGCATGAAGGAAGGCCAGGAGAAGATCTACTACGTCACCGCCGACAGCTTCAACGCCGCCAAGAACAGCCCGCACCTGGAAATCTTCCGCAAGAAGGGCATCGAGGTGCTGCTGCTCTCCGACCGCGTGGACGAGTGGGTGGTCGGCCACCTCACCGAGTTCGAGGGCAAGCAGCTGCAATCCGTGGCCAAGGGCGGCCTGGATCTGGGCAAGCTGGAGGACGAGGCCGAGAAGCAGGAAGCCGAGAAGGCAGCCGACGAGTACAAGGAACTCATCGACAAGGTGAAGGGTGCCCTGGGCGAGCGGGTGAAGGACGTGCGCGTCACCCACCGCCTCACCGATTCGCCCTCCTGCCTGGTGTCCGACGAGCACGATCCCTCCGGCAACCTGGCCCGGCTATTGAAGGCCGCCGGCCAGAAGGCGCCGGACATCAAGCCCATCCTGGAAATCAACCCCCACCACCCGGCGGTGCAGCGCCTCAAGTACGAGGAATCCCGCTTCGCCGACTGGGCCAACCTGCTCTTCGAGCAGGCGACCCTGGCGGAAGGCGGCCAGCTCGACGACCCGGCCGGCTTCGTCAAGCGCATCAACGATCTCATGCTGGCGCTCTCCATCGCTGGCAAGTAAGCCGCCGGGCTGCAAATGAAAACGCCGCCGGTTTCACCCGGCGGCGTTTTCATTGTTTATCCGGCAACCTTCGATCCGTTCGCCCCGAGCCTGTCGAAGGGCGGTGCACCACGGGCTTCGACGGGCTTGTCCCGAGCCCAGTCGAAGGGCTCAGCCCGAACGGAGGCGGGTACGGGTGTCGCGTCCCCGGATCGGTGTGCCTCGTGTGCCTACTTTGCCTTCAAGGCCTCGCTCATGCATTGGCGGCGCTCCGGTCCGGCCTTGCCCTTGCAGGCTTCATGGGCCTTCTGCATGGTTTCGCAGCGCTGCGGGTTGCGGGCCTTGGCGCAGTCCGCCGGCGGCATCTGATCGCGCATGCAGGCGCGGCGCTCCGGCCCGGCCTTGTCCTTGCAGGCTTCCATGGCCTGGGCGCGGGCTTCCTGGCGGGCCTTGCACTGTTCCGGGTTAGGGGCCTGGGCGCAGTCCCGGGGGGCGCGCTTGGCGGCGGCCGCTCCGCCGCCCGGGCCGGGACCCATGCCGCCCGCGCCCGGTCCGGGGCCCGACTGGGCGAAAGCGGGGAAGGCGAGGGCGCTGGCGAGCAGGGCGGAGCACAACAGGGTCATCCGTGATTTCATGGTTTTCTCCTTGAGCGGTGGTTCCAAACCCATTGTAGGCCGCCGGTCTTGCCGGCCAAGCCGGAGTTTGTAACCAATTGCAAGGCGCGGCGGAGGTTTCAGCCGATCACGCCTTGTCGTCGTCGGAGAGCTGGAAGTCGCGGATCCAGCAGGAGCGCCGCTCGATGTGGGAGCGCCGGTCCACGGTGACGACGCCGTCCTTGGTGGTGTAGGGAGGGCTGTCGAGCTGGTTGTTGTGGCGGCGCTCTTCGCCACGGATGACGGGGGGTTTGGCTTGGTCGCCGGATCGGGGGGGTTGGCTGGAAGTCATGGAAATCTCCCGCTGGAGGGCCAGCGCACGATGCCATCATTATGCCAGCCGCCTTGCGGATTGTGTGTTGCGGAAACATTGCCCGGGGTACCCCGTGCTATAGTCGCCGCCATGAATGACAGGAGCGTCCACGAGCACAAGCTGACCCTGGTCGAGGTGCTCGACATGCTGGTGGCCGACGGCATGGTCGTCCAGGCCGATGCCGAGGCCCTGCGCGCCGAGCGGCGCTTGCAGGGGGGCATCGTCCATCCGCTGGTGGTCATCGCCGACCAGAAGTGGCGTTCCGCCAAGCCGCCGGGCAAGCTCCTCAACATCGAGGCCCTCACCGAGTGGCTGGCGGATCGCCTGGGGCTGGAATATCTGCACATCGATCCCCTCAAGATCGATTTCACCGGCGTCGCCGATGTCGTTTCCAGCGCCTACGCCGGCCGCTTCGCCATCCTGCCGGTGCAGGTGACGACCCGGGAAGTGGTGATCGCCACCGCCGAGCCCTTCCTGCGGGAGTGGGAGGCGGAGCTCAAGCCCATCCTGCGCAAGGAAATCCGCCGTGTCCTGGCCAATCCCCTGGACATCAACCGCTACCTGGTGGAGTTCTTCAACCTCGCCAAGTCGGTCAAGAAGGCCGCCCAGACAAGCGGTGGCGCTTCCGGTCTGTCCAGCTTCGAGCAACTGGTGGAGCTGGGCAAGCTCAACCGCACCTTCGACGCCAACGACCAGCACATCGTCCATATCGTGGACTGGCTGTGGCAGTACGCCTTCGACCAGCGGGCTTCCGACATCCACATCGAGCCGCGGCGGGAGCTGGGCATCGTGCGCTTCCGCATCGACGGTGTGCTGCACCAGGTGTACCAGATCCCCATGGCGGTGATGGTGGCCATGACCAGCCGCATCAAGCTGCTGGGCCGCATGGACGTGATAGAGAAGCGCCGCCCCCAGGACGGCCGCATCAAGACCCGCACGCCGGACGGCCAGGAAGTGGAGCTGCGCCTTTCCACCCTGCCCACCGCCTTCGGCGAGAAGCTGGTCATGCGCATCTTCGACCCGGAGGTCCTGGTGCGGGATTTCCGCGAGCTGGGTTTTTCCGAGGACGACCTCTCCCGCTGGAACCAGATGACCAAGTCGCCCAACGGCATCATCCTGGTCACCGGCCCCACCGGCTCCGGCAAGACGACGACGCTGTACACCACTCTCAAGCAACTGGCCACTTCCGAGGTGAACGTCTGCACCATCGAGGATCCCATCGAAATGGTGGAGTCCTCCTTCAACCAGATGCAGGTGCAGCAGAACATCGACCTGACCTTCGCCGACGGCGTGCGCGCCCTGATGCGCCAGGACCCGGACATCATCATGGTCGGCGAGATCCGCGACCTGGAGACCGCCGAGATGGCCATCCAGGCGGCCCTCACCGGCCACCTGGTGCTGTCCACCCTGCACACCAACGATGCGCCCTCGGCCATCACCCGGTTGCTGGACCTGGGGGTGCCTTCCTACCTCATCAACTCGACCCTGCTGGGGGTCATGGCCCAGCGCCTGGTGCGCACCCTCTGCCCGTCGTGCAAGAAGCCCTACCCGGTGCGGGACGACCAGCGGGAGACCTGGAAATCCCTGGTGGCGCCGTGGAAGGCCAACGAGCCCACCCAGTTCCACCAGCCGGTGGGCTGCCTGGACTGCCGCATGACCGGCTATCTTGGCCGGGTCGGCCTCTACGAAATCCTCCTCATGTCGCCGGAAATCCGGCGCCACGTCCGCCCCCAGACCGACATCGCCAAGCTGCGGGAAACCGCCTACCGTGAAGGCATGCGCCCCCTGCGCATCTCCGGTGCCATGAAGATCGCCGCCGGCACGACCTCCCTGGACGAGGTGGTGCGGATCGCCCCGCCGGCCGACGAAGTTTGACCCACATCAAGCCCGCTGCGACGTTCGAATAGATAATTCGGACTAATCATTTCGCAGGGGGTTTCATGGCGGTCGAGCTTTACAACGATGGGTCCCACATCGTTCACGCGTTTTACGATCTGGTGGACGACAGTTCCGGTCCCGTCGTGCAGTGCAACCAGTTCCTGGTCGTGGACAACGGCCATGGCGCCCTCATCGATCCCGGCGGCAACATGACCTACACCGGGCTCCTCATGGACATGCAGAAATATTTCTCGTCCAAGGACCTCGACTACATCCTGGCCTCCCACCCCGACCCGGACATCATCGCCTCGGTAAACAAGTGGTTCGTGGCGTCCCAGTGCAAGGTGTTGATTTCCGCCCTGTGGACCCGCTTCGTTCCCCACTTCACCACCGGCCGGGACGTTTCCCAGCGCATCGTCGGCATCCCCGACGAAGGGGCGGTGATTCCCCTCGGCCAGTGCAAGATGCTCGCCGTGCCGGCCCACTTCCTGCACGCCGAAGGCAACTTTCAGTTCTACGACCCCATCGCCAAGATCCTCTTCTCCGGCGACCTCGGCGCCTCCATCGTCTCGCCCCAGCAGGCGGCGGAGCCGGTCAAGGATTTCGCCGCCCACCTGCGCCACATGGACGCCTTCCACCGCCGCTACATCGTTTCCGGCAAGATCTGCCGCTACTGGGCGGCCATGGTGCGGCAGCTCGACATCGAGCAGATCGTGCCCCAGCACGGTTGCCGCTTCGTCGGCAAGGACGACGTCAAGAAGTTCATCGACTGGGTCGAAGCCCTGGAGTGTGGCGTCGACCTGATGAACCAGAACAACTACCGCCTGCCGGCCTGATGCCGGCCGGAACCGGCTTTCACAGGCGGCTTGCCGCCTGCCGCACGCTTTCCACGTAGGCCAGGGCATCCATCGGCTTGCCCTCGCGCTGGGCGCGCCAGATGATCTCGCCCAGGCATTCCAGCAGGACGTGTTCTGCCGCATGGGGCTCCAGGCGGGCGGCGATGGCCTGGTAGGCGGCGCGGATGCCGGGGGGCTGGTCGATGCTGACCTGCTCGTGGATGGCGAGGTGCAGCGAGAGGTGCAGGAAGGGGTTCATCTGCCCGTCTTCCGGCGTCCATTCCCTGGCCAGGGCGCCCTCGCTGTCGGCGAGCAGGGCATGGTATTCGGGATGGCGGGCGGCGATGTCGGCCGCCGCCACTTCCGCGCCCACCAGGGGCAGGCGCTCCACGTGTTTCTTCCAGGCGGTGCAGAAGAAGCTGCGCACCTGGTCACGGCTGGGGTTGAACATTTTCTTCCTCGAAAAGCAGGGTGACGACGGAATTCTGGAACTGCCGGTTGGCGCCGGCCCAGGGGTGGATCTGGCCGCTGCCGTAGGCGCCGGCGAGGGGGACGCCGGGGAAACGGCGGCGGAAGGCCAGCAGGTCGCGGTCCTCGTCGCCGTAGAAGAGGGGGCCGCGGCCCAGGCAGGAGAACATCAGGGCGAAGGCCGGCATCGCGGTGGCGGCATCCAGGCCCTCCGCCATGTCGCGCTCGGCCCCCAGGGGCTGGCGAATGGCCCAGGCCACGCGGTCTCCCTCTGTCAGCGGTTCGGCCAGGGTCAGGGAGCCGTCGGGATGGGCGGCAAGGAGGGGAATGGCCGGGCCGCCGCTGGCGCGGAGGGCGCACACCTGGTGCAACGATGGCGGTTGCCGCTCCCGCAATTCCGGCGGCAGCGCCCGGGCCAGGCTGTCTGCTGCCCGCTGGCCGCCGAGGCGCTGCAGGTCGTAGCCCTGGGCGGCCTCCACCGCCTGGGGGGTGCCCAGGGGTTGCAGACCGGTGGATAGCAGGGGGTGGCAGCGGGCACCGCCCACGCCGGTTTCGGCGCGGCCGTCGGCCGCTACCCGGGCCTGTTGCCAGACGGCGCCGGGGCCGTGGGCCAGGCCGTAGCGCGGCGGGCCATCCTGCCAAGGCGGGGGCAGGGTGGTGCCGGCTGCCAGGGCCAGGCGCGGCGCGCCGCCGTTATCGGCAGCCAGGGCGATGCCGCCGCCGACGACCAGGGCGGCGGCGGCGGGCTGGTCGAGGCTCCAGCCGGCTTCGGTCATCAGCCCGTAGGCGACCATGCCGAAGATATTGAGGCAGCCGGCGGCGCGGGCGGCGGCGAGGACCGCGGGCTGGGCATGGCGGGCGAAATCCGGACTGAGGAAAAGGAACACCCCGCTCGCCTGGGTCAGGCCGGCGGCGGCCAGTGCCGTGGCGACAGCGTCGGCGGCGAGCGCCGGTTCGGCCTGGCGGCCGGTGGCCAGGGCGCTGCCGGCGCTCACAGCGCCTTGCCCCGGAAGCGGCACAGGTCGGCGATGATGCAGCGCTCGCATTCCGGCTTCCTCGCCTTGCACACGTAGCGGCCGTGCAGGATCAGCCAGTGGTGGGCGTCCTGGCGGAATTCGGCGGGGGTGGAACGGGTGAGCTTTTCCTCCACGGCCAGGGGGGTCTTGCCGGGCGCGAGGCCGGTGCGGTTGGCGACGCGGAAGATGTGGGTATCCACCGCGATGGCCGGGTGGCCGAAAGCGGTGTTGAGGACGACGTTGGCCGTCTTGCGGCCGACGCCGGGGAGGGCTTCCAGGGCGGCCCGGTCGGCGGGCACTTCGCCACCGTGGAGGGCCAGCAATTGCCGGCAGGTGGCAATGACGTTCCGGGCCTTGGTCTTGTAGAGCCCAATGGTGCGGATGTATTCGGCCAGTCCTTCTTCCCCCAGGTCGAGCATGGCCTGGGGCGTGGGCGCCGCCGGGAAGAGCCGGGCGGTGGCCTTGTTGACGCCCACGTCGGTGGCCTGGGCGGAAAGGATCACCGCCACCAGCAACTGGAAGGGGGTCTCGTAGTGCAGTTCCGTCGTCGGCTGCGGGTTGGCCTCCCGCAGACGGCGGTAGAGTTCGACGATCTGGGGCTTGTTCAAGAAATTTTCATCCGAGGGTTGTCATCGCACCGCAACATGGGCCATATTGACCAGTACGCCATTCTACATAGTCGCGACCTGATGCTTGCCCAGAAATCCGCGCTGGCTGGTGCTGACGCTGGAAGCCTCTCGCAAATCGTCGAGGGCAATCCGGTGGCCACCATCGTGATCGATCGTGAACACCACGTCACCCACTGGAACCGGGCCTGCGAGGTGCTTACCGGCCTGGCGGCCAGGCGGGTGATCGGCACCTGCGACCAGTGGCGGGCCTTCTACGCCAGCGAGCGGCCCATTCTCGCCGATTTCATCGTCGACGGCGGCGTCGAGGATGCTGTCCGCCGCTTCTACGACGGCAAGTACCGCAAGTCCGATCTCATCGCCGGCGCCTACGAGGTGGAGGATTTCTTCCCCGCCTTCGGCACCGGCGGCAAGTGGCTGTTCTTCACCGCCGCGCCCATCTGCGACGCCAGCGGGAGGGTGGTGGGCGCCATCGAGACCCTGCAGGACGTCACCCAGCGCCACCTGGCGGAGGCCGCACTGCGCGAGAAGGAAGCCTTCCTGGCCCAGATCGTGGCCGGCAGTTCGGTGGCGACCCTGGTCATCGACCGGGACCACCGCGTTACCCACTGGAACCACGCCTGCGAGGTGATGACCGGCGTGCATGCCCGGGAAATGGTGGGTACCGACCGCCACTGGCAACCGTTCTATACCTCGCCCCGGCCCCTGATGGCGGACCTGGTGCTCGACGGCGCCAGCGAGGATGCGGTGGACGGGCTGTATCACGGTAAGTACCGCCCCTCTTCCCTGATCGAAGGGGCCTACGAGGCGGAGGATTTCTTCCCCAGCTTCGGCGTCGGCGGCAAGTGGCTGTTCTTTACCGCGGCGCCCCTGCGCGATCAGCGGGGCGAGGTGGTGGGGGCCATCGAGACCCTGCAGGATGTGAGCGAGCGGCGCCGGGCCGAGAACGCCCTCAAGGAAAGCGAGGAACGTTACCGCATCCTGAGCGTCACCGACGCCCTTACCGGGCTCTACAACTCCCGCCACTTCTACGACCGTCTCCATACCGAGATCGAGCGGGCCGAGCGCTACGGCCGGCCCCTGGCCCTGGCCATCATCGACGCCGACAATTTCAAGCGCATCAACGACACCTACGGCCACCTGCAGGGCGACCGGGTGCTGCAGTTGCTGGCCCGGATCATCGGTCAGTCCCTGCGCCGTACCGACAGCGGCTATCGCTACGGCGGCGAGGAATTCGCCATTCTCATGCCGGAAGCGACCCTGGAGGCGGCGGCCCTGGTTGCCGAGCGCCTGCGCAAGTCCTTCAGCGAACTGCCGATACAGGCCGAAGACGGTTCGCCCCTGGCGTGCAGCGTCAGCGTGGGGGTGACCGAGTACGTGCCGGGCGAGACGGTGGAAAGCTTCGTGCGCCGTGCCGATACCGGCACCTACCAGGCCAAGCAGCGGGGCAAGAATACCGTGGTGGCGATGAAGATTCCCGCCTGAGCGGGGTCAGCCCGCCGTCGAGGGCAAGGGTTCGGCGAGGCGGGCGGCGCGGCGCGCCGCGCGGTCTTCCGCCCAGTTCTTCCAGGCGATCATGCAGCCGAGCAGGATGAAGGCCCCGGGAGGGAGGAGGGTGAGGAGCAATCCCGGGTAATTCTCGGGCAGCAGCTTGATCGGCTGCAGGCCGGGAAAGACCATGTCGATGCCGCCCAGCAGGGTGCCGCTGCCGATCAGCTCCCGCAGGCCGCCGAGGACGGCGAGGGTCCACAACATGCCGACGCCCATGAAGATGCCGTCGAAGGTCGATTGCAGCGGCGGGTTCTTGGCGGCGAAGGACTCCACCCGGGCCAGCACGATGCAGTTGGTGACGATCAGCGGGATGAAGATGCCCAGCACCAGGTAAAGCTCGTGCAGGTTGGCGTTGAAGATCAGGTCCACCACGGTGACCAGGGCGGCGACGATGAGAATGAAGACCGGAATGCGGATCTCGTGGGGGATGAAATTGCGCAGGCTGGCCACCGCCACGTTGGACAGGGCCATGACCAGGATGGTGGCCAGCGAGAGCATGATGCCGTTGACCGCGTTGGTGGTGACGGCGAGCAGGGGACACAGGCCGAGGATCTGGACGAGGCTGGTGTTCTGCTTCCAGATGCCGTTCCTGGCGATGGTGCGGAATTCCTCGCGGGTGATCATGGCTTCTGTTCTCCTGCCGGCGCGAAGAGGCGATCGCGGTTGTCGGTAGCGAAGCGGACGGCCTTGGCCACGGCGCGGACCACGGCGCGGGGCGTCACGGTGGCGCCGGCGACGTAATCGAAGCGGCCGCCGTCCTTCTTCACCTTCCATTCCCGGTCGCCGACCGTGGCCAGGGAAAGGCCGGCGAACTGGGTGATCCAGGGGCGGACCTTGTTCTTGTCCTTCTTCGGCTCGATGTAGTCGCCCAGGCCCGGGGTTTCCCGGTGCTGGGTGACGCGCACGCCGGCCACCGTGCCGTCGGCGCGCAGGGCGACGAGGAGGCGGATCCTGCCGGCGTAACCGTCCGGGGCCACGGCCTCGAACACCACGGCCACCGGCTGGCCGCCGCGGCGGGCCCGATAGACGGTGGTCGCCTCGTCGGTGCCCAGGGCCGGCGTCGGCGGCAGGAGGAGGGTATCGTCGAGCAGGCGGTTGTCGTACTCGCCGCGGGGCAGCACCTCGTCCACCAGCTTCATCTTCTCTTCGGCGGCGGAAGCCTCCAGGGCCGGCTTGGTCCACAGGTAGGCGCCGGAAAGCAGGCCGGTGAAGGCGACGACGAAAAGGAAGAGGATCACCGCCGTGCGCAGGGCCATGCCGGGGGCGGAAAACTCCTTGGCGGCGGTCATGACTCGTCCTTCATGCCGAAGATGGCGGGCTGGGTGAACAGGTCGATGACCGGCACGCAGATGTTCATGATCAGCACGGCGAAGGCGACGCCGTCGGGGTAGCCGCCGAAGACGCGGATGATGTAGGCGAGCAGGCCAGCGCCGGCGCCGAAGATCAGCTTGCCCCGGGGGGTGGTGCAGCCGGAGACGGGGTCGGTGGCGATGAAGAAGGCCCCCAGCATGGCGCCGCCGGAAAAGAGGTGGAAGAGGGGGTTGGCGAAGGCGTGGGGGTTGTAGAGCCAGAGGGCGCCGGAGAGGGTGACGAGGGCGGCGACGAAGGCCACCGGCACCTGCCAGGTGATGATGCCGCGCAGCCACAGCCACAGGCCCCCCGCCAGGTAGCCGACGGCCACCCACTCCCAGCCGCGGCCGGCGAAGTTGCCGTAGATGTCCTGGTTGGCGAGCAGGGAGGGGACATCGATGCCGCCCTCGGCCCCCAGCTTGAGGGCGGTCTTGAGGGCGTCCAGGGGGGTGGCGCCGGAGAGGGCGTCCACCCGCGGGGCGAGGCCGAAGATGATGTCCGCCTGCTGCACCAGGGTCAGCCGCAGGCCCTGGCTGGGCCACTGGGACATGAGGGCGGGGAAGGAGACGATGCAGACGGCGAAGGCCACCATGGCCGGGTTGAAGGGGTTCTGCCCGAGGCCGCCGTAGAGATGCTTGGCGACGACGATGGCGAACAGCGTGCCGGTGACCACCAGCCACCAGGGAGCCAGCGGCGGGAAGGTGAGGGCGATGAGCCAGGCGGTGACCACCGCCGAGCCGTCGGAAAGGAAGAGGGCCAGGGGTTTGCCGCGGATCTTCAGCATGGCGGCCTCGGCGGCCAGGGCGGCAAGGGTGGCGATGGCCAGCTGGACGAGGATGGCCGGGCCCACCAGCCAGGCATAGGCGGCGATGCCGGGAACCAGGGCAAGGCAGACCTGGGTCATCACCCGGCTTACGCTGGCGTCCTTGAGGAGGTAGGGGGGCGTGCTGAACATCACGGCGTCTTCTCGTCGGGGGGCTGGCCGGCAGCCGTTTCCCGCAGGGTGTCGATGGCCTCGACCTCCTTCTGCAGGGCCGGCGGCAGATTGTCGGTATTCTTCGGCTGGGCGGCTTCGCGCTGGGCCCGGGCCCGTTCCATGGCAGCCTGGATGGTGGCCTTCTTGACGGCCTCGGCCGCCTTCTTGGCCGCCTGGGCGGCGGCGGCCTTGGCCAGCTTCTCGGCCTTCTCGGCCTTTTCCCGTTCCTCGCGGAACTGCTTGAACTCGAAGCGCTCCTTGGCGCCGTCGGCCGCCTTCTTGTCCCGCTCCCGCGCCCAGATCTCGCTCTTGGCGAAGCGGAAGTACTGCACCAGGGGAATGCGGGAGGGACACACGAAGGCGCAGCAGCCGCACTCGATGCAGTCGAAGATGTGGTATTCCTGGGTCTTGCCGAAATTCTTGGCGCGGGAGAACCAGTACATCTCGAAGGGCTGCAATTCGTGGGGGCAGGCCCGGGCGCACTCGCCGCAGCGGATGCAGGGCATCTCCGGCGGCGGCGGCGGGAACAGCCGCGGCGAATGGGCGATCAGGCAGTTGGTAGCCTTTACCACGGGGCTGTGGCGGTCGGGCACCAGGAAGCCCATCATGGGGCCGCCCATGATGATGCCATCGGTATCGGGATGGGGGTGGCCCAGTTGCAGCAGCTCGTCCATGGGCGTGCCGATGAGGGCCTCGTAGTTGCGCGGCTCGTGGACGTTGCCGGTGACGGTGACGATGCGCGAGACCACCGGTTCGCCATGGGCGATGGCCCGCCAGGCAGTGTAGGCGGTGGCGACGTTGAAACACTGCACGCCCAGGTCGGTGGAGCGTTTGGCGGCGGGCACTTCCTTGCCGGTGAGGACGCGGATCAACTGCTTGGCGCCGCCGGCCGGGTAGCGGGTGGGAACGGCGACCACCTCGTAACCTTCGCCCAGGGCGCGGACGGCGGCGGTCATGGCGGCCACCGCTTCCGGCTTGTTGTCCTCGATGCCGATCAGCACCTTCTTCGGCTGCAGCAGGTCGCGGAAGACGCCGACGCCGCGCACGATCTCCTCGGCCCGCTCGCGCATGAGCTGGTCGTCGCAGGTGATGTAGGGCTCGCACTCGGCGCCGTTGATCACCAGTTCCTCCATGGGCACCGTCTTCGAGGCGGTGAGCTTGCCGTGGGTGGGGAACACCGCGCCGCCCAGGCCGACCACGCCGGATTGCTGCAGCAGGGCACGCACCGCGTCCGGGGCGATGGCCGCGTAATCAACGGGCTGGCGCTCGATCCATGCGTCCTCGCCGTCGGGCTCGATGACCACGCACAGGGCGGCAAGGCCGGACGGGTGGGGCTGGGTGTGCAGGGCCACTTCGCTCACCACGCCGGAGGTGGGGGCGTGGACGGCGGCGGAAATCCAGCCGTCGGCCTCCCCGATGAGCTGGCCCTTGCGCACCCGGTCGCCGGCCCGCACCACCGGCCGCGGCGTGCCGCCGATGCTCTGGTGCAGCGGGACGAGGAGCCGCGAAGGGAGCGGGGCCGCGGCGATCGGCCTGCCCGCCGACTGCGTCTTGTTGGTGGGCGGCTTGACGCCGCCATTGAACTTGAACAGGTTGAGCATCAGGCGGCTTTCTGCATTGCCACCGGCTGGATGGCGATGACCGGGTACTTCCACTTCCAGTTTTCGAGGGTCTCGCCGATGGGCACCATGGCGATGCACTCCACCGGGCACGGCGGCAGGCACAGTTCGCAGCCGGTGCACAGATCGGCGACGATGGTGTGCATCTGCTTGGCGGCGCCGACGATGGCATCCACCGGGCAGGCCTGGATGCAGAGGGTGCAGCCGATGCAGGTGTTCTCGTCGATGACGGCGACCTGGGGCGGTTTTTCCTCGGCCTCCAGGGGCTTCACCTCGCGGCCGAGGAGGTCGGCCAGCTTCTGCACGCCTTCCATGCCGCCGGGGGGGCACAGGTTGATTTCCGCCTCGCCCTTGGCGATGGCCTCGGCGTAGGGCCGGCAGCCCGGATAGCCGCATTGGCCGCACTGGGTCTGGGGCAGGACGGACTCGATCTTCTCGACCAGGGGGTCGCCCTCGACCTTGAAGCGGATCGAGGCGTAGCCCAGGGCGGCGCCGAGGACGACGGCGCCCAGGGCCATGACGGCGATGGCGGCAAGGAGTTCCATTATTGGTACTTGTCCAGGCCGGCGAAGCCCATGAAGGCGAGCGACATGAGGCCGGCGGTGACCATGGCGATGGCGACGCCGCGGAAGTACAGGGGAACGTCGGCGCCCTCGATGCGCTCGCGGATGCCGGCGAAGAGAACCAGCACCAGCGAGAAGCCGACGGCGCTGCCGGCGCCGAAGAGGAGCGACTCGACGAAGTTGTACTTGTTGGCGATGTTGAGGAGCGGCACGCCGAGCACGGCACAATTGGTGGTGATCAGCGGCAGGTAGATGCCCAGGGTCTGCTGCAGGGCCGGCGAGGTCTTGGCGATCACCATCTCGGTGAGCTGGACGATGGCGGCGATGGTGACGATGAAGGACAGGGTGCGCAGGTATTCCAGCCCGAAGGGAATGAGCAGGAAGTGGTCGATGATGTAGCTGGCCCCGGTGGCCATGGTGAGCACGAAGGTGGTGGCGGCCCCCATGCCGTAGGCGGTTTCCAGCTTCTTGGAAACGCCCATGAAGGGGCACAGGCCGAGGATCTTCACCAGCACGACGTTATTGACCAGCACCGCGCCGACGAGGATGAAGAGGTAATGGCTCATGGGTTGGGGATCTTGGGGAGGCCAGTATTATCGGGCTTTGGCGGCCGGCAAACAACCGCGTGGGGTATAAGGCTTTAGGCTATTTTTTCAGCACGCGGGCAAGGGTTTCCGCCACTTCGCCCACCAGTTCCGGGCCGCGGTAGATGAAGCCGCTGTAGAACTGCACCAGGCTCGCCCCGGCGCGGATCTTTTCGGCCGCGTCGGCACCGCTCATGATGCCGCCGACGCCGATGACGGGCACTTCGCCCTGCAGCGCCGCGGCGAGCTTCTTCAGCACGTCGGTGGAGCGGCGGAACACCGGGGCGCCGGAAAGGCCGCCGGTTTCCTCGGCGTTGGGCAGGCCTTCCACGCCCTCGCGGGAAAGCGTCGTGTTGGTGGCGATGACGCCATCGATGCGGTGGCGGCGCAGCGCGTCGGCGATGGCGGCGATCTGGGCGTCGTCGAGGTCGGGGGCGATCTTGAGGGTCATCGGCACGTACTTGCCGTGCTGCTGCGCCAGGCGCTCCTGGCGGGCCTTCAGTTGCGCCAGCAGGTCGTCGAGGGCCTCGTCCTTCTGCAGTTCCCGCAAATTCTTGGTGTTGGGGGAGGAGATATTCACCGTCACGTAACTGGCGTCGGCATAGACCTTGTCCAGGCAGATGAGGTAGTCGTCGGCGGCCTTCTCGATGGGCGTCGTCGCGTTCTTGCCGATGTTGATGCCGAGGATGCCGCCCTTCTTCGGAAACTCCGCCGCCCGCACGTTTTCCAGCAAGCGATCGACGCCCTCGTTGTTGAAGCCCATGCGGTTGATGATGCCCTGGGCCTCCGGGATGCGGAACAGCCGCGGGCGCGGGTTGCCCGGCTGGGGCCGCGGCGTGATGGTGCCGATCTCGATGAAGCCGAAGCCCAGGCGGGCGAGGCCGTCGATGTGGTCGCCGTTCTTGTCCAAGCCGGCAGCGAGACCCACCGGGTTGGGGAAGGTGAGGCCCATGACCGTCACCGGGCACGACGCCACGGGCTGGGCCAGCAGCCCGGCGAAGCCGGTGGCGTTGAGGAAGGAGACGCCGCTCATGCCGATGCCGTGGGCGGTTTCGGCGTCGAGGGCGAAGAAGAACTTGCGGATGAGGGGATAGAGCATGGCGGCGCATTTTACCGCATTGCAGCAAGGGACTGGGAGGCTCCCGGGCATCACATTTCGCAACAAACTGCCTAATGACCGGGAAGTCACTTAGGCGCTACACTCTGTGCCCATATAGACCATCCCAAGCATTAGTTCTCCATGCCTGTCACGGCCCTGCGCTCCCTCGTCGTCGCCACCTGCCTGGTGCCGGCGCTGTCGACCGCGCTGGCCGCCGGCCGGGAAGATCCCCTCGATGCCATGGCCCTGGCGCCCCTCAAGCCCTCGCCGGCCCTGGGCGGGCGGCTGACCGCCGCGCCCTGCGCCAGCGCCTTGCCGGCGACGCCCCTGGGGGTGGTGGACGTGGTGGATCTCACCCTCTGCAACAATCCCCAGACCCGCGAGGTGTGGGCCAGCGCCCGCGCCCAGGCTGCCGCCCTGGGCGTTGCCCGCTCCGCCTGGCTGCCCGGCCTCGACGGCAAGGCCACCGCCGCCCGCCAATGGAGCGATGGCGTTGGCACCAGCCAGCGCACGGCGGCCCTGACGCTCTCCTGGCTGCTCTTCGATTTCGGCACCCGCGCCGCCACCGTCGAGAACGCCCGCCAGTTGCTGGCGGCGGCCGCCGCCACCCAGGACGCCACGGTGCAGTCCCTCTTCCTCGCCGCCCTGCAGGCCTATTACGCCGCCCAGGCGGGCCGCGCCTCGGTGGAAGCCCTCAAGGAAGCGGAGCGGGCCGCCCGGGAGAGCTTCGAGGCCGCCGATACCCGCTACAAGGTCGGCGTGGCCACGCCGGCGGATCGCCTCCAGGCCCAGACGGCCTGGTCCCAGGCCACCCTCAACCGCATCCGGGCCGAGGGCGATCTCAAGAACGCCCTCGGCACCCTGGCCAACGCCATGGGCTTCGACGCCCGGCAGTCCTTCGTCCTCGCCGACATTCCCGCCCTGACTCCGGACGCCGCCTTCGAGCGGGACATGGCGGCCCTGGTGGACGAAGCCCGCCGGCGCCGGCCCGACCTCAAGGCTGCCGAGGCCCAGGTGGGGGCGGCCAAGGCCGGCGTCGATGCCGCCCGGGGCGCCGGCCTGCCGACGGTGAGCCTCTCCGCCGGCCCCACCTGGCAGGACATCGGCGGCCTCTCCACCCATGGCGGGGCCCTGGGCGTCACCGTCAACGTGCCGATCTTCTCCGGTTTCGGCACCACCTACCGGGTGCGGGCGGCGGAAGCCCAGGTGGAAGTGCGGGAAGCCCAGCGGGACCGCCTCGAGAAGCAGGTGGCCCTGGACGTGTGGAAGGCCTACCAGAGCCTCTCCACCTCGTCCCAGACGCTGAAGACCACCGCCGACCTGGTGGCCAGCGCCGAGGCCTCCGCCCAGGTGGCCCTGGGCCGCTACAAGGCCGGCGTCGGCAGCATCCTGGACGTGCTCAACGCCCAGAGCGCCCTGGCGTCGGCGCGGCAGCAACGCATCCAGGCCAGCCTGGACTGGAACGTTTTCCGGGCGGCCCTGGCCCAGGCCATGGGCGCCCTCGACTACGGCCTGCTGGAAGCAGTGGGCGAAGGAAGACCGTGATGAAATTCTCCCTCGGCAAGAGCCTCCTCGTCCTCGCCCTCGGCGGGGCGCTGGTCGCCGGCGGCGTCTGGGCCTGGCGCGACAGGGCCGCCCAGGCCCCCGAGCAGCGCTACAGGTTCCAGGAAATCGCCACGGGCGACGTGGTGCAGACCGTCTCCGCCAACGGCACCCTGACGCCGCTGATCGTGGTCAATGTGGGCACCCAGGTGTCCGGCACGGTGAAGCAGCTCTACGTGGATTTCAACGACCGGGTGGAAAAGGGCCAGCCCCTCCTGGAACTCGACCAGTCGCTGCTGGAGGCCCAGGCCCGGGTCAGCGCCGCCAACGTCGCCAACATCGCCGCCTCCCTGGAGCTGGCCAAGGCCAACGAAGTGCGCCTGAAGGCCCTGCTGGAGAAGGAGTACGTCTCCCGGCAGGAATACGACCAGGCCCTGCAGACGCTCAGGTCCACCCAGGCCCAGCTCGCCCAGGCCAAGGCGGCGGCGGACAAGGACCGGGTCAACCTCAACTACACGGTCATCACCTCGCCGGTGTCCGGCGTCGTCGTGGCCCGCCTGGTGGACCGGGGCCAGACGGTGGCGGCGAGCTTCCAGACGCCGACCCTCATCCAGATCGCCCAGGATCTTTCCAAGATGGCCATCGACACCAGTTTCGCCGAGGCCGACATCGGCAACATCAAGGAAGGCCAGAAGGTGCGCTTCACCGTCGATGCCTTTCCCAACAAGAGCTTCCAGGGGGAAGTCCAGCAGATCCGCCTGAATCCCTCCAACCAGCAGAACGTGGTCACCTACAACGTCCGTGTGCGGGTGGACAATCCCGACCAGACCCTGCTGCCGGGCATGACGGCCTACGTGAATATCGCCGTGGCCCGGCGCGAGGGCGTCCTCCTGGTGCCCAACGCCGCCCTGCGCTTCAAGCCCGCCGACGGCAAGGACAAGGGGGCGGACAAGGCGCCCGCTCCGGCCGGCCAGGGCGCGGGCGGACCCGGCGGCAGTCGCGGCAAGAAGCGCGACACTGCGTCCGCCACCGTCCATGTCCTGGAAAACGGCGAACTCAAGCCGGTTGCTGTCCAGGTGGGCATCACCGACAACCGCAACGCGGAAGTGACCGGCGGCGACCTCAAGGCCGGCGATAAGGTGGCCGTGGGCGAAGCCAACGGCGCGGCGGCCAAGCCGGGCGGCAGCGTGGGGATGCGCCTCTTCTGATGGGCGGCGAAGCGGTCATCCGCGTGGCGGGGCTGGCTAAGTCCTACCAGACGGCGGCGGGGCCCTTCCCGGCGCTCAAGGGCGTGGACCTCGCCATCCTGCCGGGCGAATTCGTGGCCATCATGGGGCCTTCCGGTTCCGGCAAGTCCACTTTCATGAACCTGCTGGGCTGCCTGGACACCCCCTCCGCCGGCGATTACTTCCTGGCCGGTCGCAACGTGGCCCATCTCGACAAGGACGAACTGGCCACCCTGCGGAACCGCACCATCGGCTTCGTCTTCCAGGGCTTCAACCTGCTGCCGCGGATGAGCCTGGAGGATAACGTGGCCCTGCCCCTGGTCTATGCCGGCGTCGACAAGGAGGCGCGGCGGCGGGAGGCCCACGCCCTGCTGGACAAGGTGGGTCTCGGCCAGTACGCCGCCTCCCCGCCCAACCGCATTTCCGGCGGCCAGCAGCAGCGGGTGGCCATCGCCCGGGCCCTGGTGAACAAGCCCCGGCTGATCCTGGCCGACGAACCCACGGGTAACCTGGACAGCCATACCAGCGAGGAGATCATGGGGCTGTTCAAGGAACTCAACGATGAAGGCATCACCATCGTCCTCGTCACCCACGAGGCGGACGTGGCCAGCCACGCCAAGCGCCAGGTGCGCTTCCTTGACGGCGCCATCGTCAGCGACCTGCCCACGCCGCGGGAGGCGGCATGCTGAAGGCCATGCTCGCCGAAGCCTGGCGCGCCATGGGCGCCAATCGCCTGCGCACGGCGCTGACCATGCTGGGCATGGTCATCGGCGTCGGCGCCGTGGTCATCATGATGGCCATCGGCCAGGGCGCCCAGTACGCCGTGCAGCAGTCCATCGCCACCATGGGCAGCAACCTGTTCATCGTCCTTTCCGGCTCCTTCACCACCGCCGGCGTGCGCAGCGGCTCGGCCGGGGCGCCCACCCTCAACGTCGCCGACGCCGCCGCCATCGCCGAACTGGATGGCGTCGTCAACGTGGCACCGGTGCACCAGGGCACGCGGCAACTGGTCTATGGGCCGAACAACTGGAGCACCCAGGTGGTGGGCACCACGCCGCCCTACCTGGAGGCGCGGGCGTGGACCATCGTCGACGGCGCCGCCTTCGGCGATTCCGACGTGCGTTCCGCCACCCGCGTCGCCCTCATCGGCAAGACCGCGGCCCTGAACCTGTTCGGCGACGAGAACCCGGTGGGCAAGACCGTGCGCATCCAGCAGAGCCCCTTCGTGGTCATCGGTCTCCTCGGCAGCAAGGGCCAGAACCTGGACGGCCGCGACCAGGACGACACCGTGATCATTCCGCTCACCACCGCCCAGCGCAAGGTCTTCGGCACGCCCTTCCAGGGTTCGGTGCGCATGATCATGGTGCAGGCGGCCTCCGACGAGGCCATGCCCCTGGTGGAGCGGGGCATCAAGGCCCTCCTGCGCCAGCGCCACCGTCTGCGGGAAGACATGGACGACGATTTCTACATGCGCAACCTGTCGGCGGCGGCGGACACGGCGGCGGAGACGACCCGCACCATGTCGCTGCTGCTCGGCGCCATCGCCTCGGTNNATCATGAACATCATGCTCGTCTCGGTTACCGAGCGCACCCGGGAAATCGGCATCCGCATGGCCATCGGTGCCCGGGAGAAGGACATCCTCACCCAGTTCCTGCTCGAAGCCATCATCATTTCCGTGGCCGGCTGCCTGATCGGGCTCCTGCTCGGCATCGGCATCGCCCTACTGGTCAACGCCGTCACCAACATGGTGGTCGTCATTTCCGGCGGTTCAGTGCTGGTGGCCTTCGCCGTCGCCGCCGGGGTGGGCGTCTTCTTCGGCTTCTACCCCGCCAGGAAGGCGGCCCGCCTCGATCCCATCGAAGCCCTGCGCTACCAGTGAGGTTTGAGGGAAGTTAAGGCGCCGGGGCGCCCCGGGGGGCAAGATCGGCGCCATGAAACGCAGCCCGGAACTCGCCCAGCTTTCCCGCGAGCACTACCACGCCCTGAAGCTGGCCCTGGACGCCCGGCGGGCCGCCGAAAGCGGCGCCCCCGGCAATCTCGCCGCCATGGCCATCGCCATCCGGCAGACGGCCTTGGCGGAACTGGAACCCCATTTCAAGGAAGAAGAGGAGCGCCTCCTGCCGGCCCTGGCGGCCGCAGGTTGCGGCGAACTGGTGGCGCTCACCCTGGAGGACCACCGCCAGTTGCGGCAGGCCATCGCCGCCCTGGCCGACCCGAGTCCCTCGGCCCTGCTGCACTTCGCCGAACTTCTGCAAGGCCACGTGCGCTTCGAGGAGCGGGAACTGTTCCAGGTCGCCCAGGAAAGGCTCGATGCGGCGGCCCTGGCGGCTCTCCTCAAGGGTTGATGCACTCCCGCACCGTCTCGTCCCCGGCCCAGCCGCAGGGCGTGGCGGCACCGGGCTGGGGGTAGGGGGTGCCGTCGTCGTCCATCTGCGCCGCCAGGGTTTCCCAGGCGACGAGGCCGGACTTGTCGACGGTCAGGCGCAGCAGCCAGCCCTGGCGGGCTTCCGGATAGTCGAAGCCGTCGAAGACGAAATTCCCCAGGCTATAGACGATGGGTTTGCCCTGGTAAAGCTCGACGCCCTGGGTGACGTGGGGATGGCCACCCACCACCAGGCCGGCGCCGGCGTCGATCATCAGGCGGGCCAGTTGGCGCTGGCGCTCGGAGGGCCGGCGTTCCTTCTCCCAGCCCCAGTGCATGAAGGGAATCACCAGGTCGGCACCGGCCGCCCGGGCGGCGCGGATGTCGGCCACCACCTCGCTGTCCTCGCTCCAGGCGACGCCGGGCCAGTCGGCGCCGGCCTCGAAGGAACGGGGCTTGAACTCGTCGTAGGCGAGGATGGCGATGCGCAGGCCCTTCTTCTCGATCCACAGCGGCTGGTGAGCCTCCGCCAGGTTGCGGCCGCCGCCCACGTAGGGCAGGCCCGCCGCCTCCAGGCGGCCGAGGGTTTCCAGGAAAGCCTCCTTGCCATAGTCGCCGGCATGGTTGTTGGCCACCGACAGGGCGCCGAAGCGCCCCTGGAGCACCCGCAGCACCGCTGGGTCGGCCCGGAAGGTGGCGATCTTGTTGGCGATGGGCTGGCCGCCCGCCGCCACCGGGCATTCCAGGTTGCCGATGGCCGCATCCGCCGCCTCGAGCACCGCGGCAAAGGGTTCCAGGGGGTCGCCCCCGGCGGCGATGTGGCGGCCGGGGCCGTCGTCGAGCATGATGTCGCCGGCGAAGACCAGGCGCACCGGCTCCGGGTCGGCGGCAGCGGCGAAGGGGGCGGCGAGGGTGGCGGCCAGCAGCAGGAAAGCGGGCGCCCTCATCGTGCCGCCTCCTGGGGGGCCGCTTCCAGGGCGCACCAGTACTGCAGCTCGCCGTCCCGCACCGGTTCGTAGACGAAATTCAGCCCGGTGAAGCCGTAGTGGCCGCCGGGGCCGGGCGGATAGGGGTGGGTGGCCTGGTGGATGGGCGTCATGCCTTCCTCCCGGTCGGCGTAGGCGGTGATGCGGATGGCCGCCTGGTCTGCCGGGGTGGGCTGGAAAACCAGCCGCATCTGGAAATACGACCCCAGGGGCGTAGTGCCGACGCCATAGGGCGACGCCACCGGCTGCGCCCGCAGGACGCGGGTTTCCCCGCCGTAGGTGACATGGCAGGCGAGGGTTTCGGCGAAGGCGCCGGGGGCGACGCCGATCATGGTGCAGAGCAACAATAAGCGAACATTCATGGTGTGCGGATTGTACGCAAAACCAAGCGCACGCGATGCTCACGGGGCGCCCCGGGGGAACGCGGCGGACAACCCCGGATTCGCCAGTTAGCCTACTGCGGCCGGGGGCTCAGGCTTCCTGCCAGAACACCTCCACCAGTTCGCCGACATCGTCGAAAAGCCACCACTCGCGGCCCAGGCCGGTGTCACAATAATAGAAACATCAGGACCAGTTAACGCCCTCGTACGCCATGGCCAGGGCGCGGACGGGCGGCGGAACGTGTTCGTCGTCGAGCTCGAACTACTGGCCGTCCCACTTGGGAAGGCCGGTGCGCAGGTGTTTTTTCCTACCGAACCAAGCCACCGGCGATGCCTCCGACTCGTACTTCCGTCACCATGGCGCAAGGCTTGTCCGGAGCCTTGAGCCGTGGCCAAACCGCAGCAACGATCTGGCTGGCCGCGTCCAGGTCCGGCAGGCTTTTTTTCGTCAAGGTCGCGGGGTTCGCTGATCTCGCCCTTGCGGAACTCGATGTTCATGGCGAAAGCGCCGGGTCAGCCAAGATCGAAATGGATTGCAACGTAAGCGACGAAGGTGTCGGCCTGGGTCACCGCCCAGGCAACCGCTTCCAGGTCTGCGGGCTCGCCCTTGTAGTCGGCAACGAGGCGGATTTCCTCGACCTTGTTGATGGCCCGCCCCAATTCCAGCGGAACCTTGCCGGTCTTGACAAGATGCAGGCTGAAAGCGGTGATCAGACCGGAATGGGTGCGGATGCTCTCAGGTTCGCCAATACCGGAAGCAATGAGCGCAGCCCGCGCCGCATCGAACATGGCGTAGTAGGCACGGTTTGAAGCGCCATCCTCATCCCCGGCGGTGAGCAGCAACTGGGCGGAAGCCACGGCGCGGCGCGCCTTTGCCATCAACTCGCCCGGATTCATAGGCGAACGCCTTCGTGTTCGATGTTGTGAAGCAGGCGGGGGTTGGAATGGCGCTCGGGGTGCGCCCATTCCTCTTCCCAGATGGGGAAGGCCTGCACCCGAATGCCCGTTTCCAGGAGCACGTCGTAGGCGATGTCAGCCAGTTCAAGCTTGGTCGGGAGAAACTTGCCAGGCCGGCCGCGCAGCAAGACTGCCACATCGGCATCGCTGTCGGGGCGGAAATCCTGGCGGGCGCGGCTGCCGAAAAGGATGGCGCCAACCAGGTCGAACTGCAGCAACACCCGGGCCAGGAAGGCGCGGGCGGCGTGCTCGGTGGCGGGGTCGATCTTGGCAACGGTCATGAAGCAAACCTTATCACAGTTCGCTACCCCTGGCAGCGGCCGTGAGGGCGATCGTAAGTAGGCATGCGCCAAAAGTAGCCAGCATGAGTTGGCGACGAGACGTGGTTCTGCTCGTCGGTAAATTTGAACAGAAAATGACCGCGGTCACCCCTGGACGCAACATATTCGAGGACGAGGGGATCGATAGATGCAAGGTATCCAGGGTATTTTTCCAATCCGTTACTAAGGCCCTTCGTTGCTGCCTGATACAGCTCTGGATAGAAAAATTGCTGGCGTCGAGACTTGTTAATGTCATTCATGGTCGTTTTCCTTGACCGGAGCGAGTCCGCGCTGTCCGATCAGTTTGCCGGGGAGAATCCTGTGTCGCAGGTTGCTTCTTTAAATCCTTGCGCAAGTCTTCCACTTTGGAGATATCCCCTTCGCCGTACTCGACGGAAATGCCATGGGTAGGTTCGTGCAGCTTGTGGTCAATGTCATCCGGTGTGAGGGCATCGCCAAGCGATTTGAGGTGATCGGCTACCCCGGGGGCTGCGGGCCAAGAAGTCGAGGGAACGGAGGTGACCAGATAGACAAAGCGGTCGTAAGGTACAGGAGAGTCATCGGCTAATAGCCCGCGCAAATGGGTCTTGATCCACGGTCGAGACATCTGCATCGCCCCCTGATGCAATTCCAGGATTTATCGAGAGAAAAAGTGGCGACAAGCCCGACCTGAACCACGGGCAGGTCGGGGTTGTTCTCGTCGCCATAGGTGAATTCGTAGCGCGCTTCCTCGAAGCGTTCGAAGAAATCCATGGGGAACTTTCCGCTAGCCTAGCCTTCCTGCCGCAGGTGCCAGATCACCTGGCCGGTGGCGCTGAACTCCGGCCCGGGCATGGGCTGGCCCTTCTCCACGAAGACCTTCCTGTCGCCCAACTGATGGGCGAACCACTCGCCGGATTCGGGGCAGGGCTGGCCGGGGAGGGCGGTGAGGATTTCGGCTTTCGTTTCGGGAGTGGCCAGCTTCACCGGGCGCCCCTGTTGCCGCGCCCAGTCCACCAGATTCTTGGGATAGAGCAGATGGTCGCGCCAGGGGGTGTCATCGAGTTCGTAGAGATAACTGAGGGCGCCGGCCTCGAAAGCCCAATAGCCATAGTAATTGGCCCAATGGGGATTCTCTGGAATGTCGCCGACACGCAGATGGGCATCGTGCCAGGGCTGGCCACGATAGGCCTTGTACCAGGATTTGAGGAAGGTCTGCATGTGATTGGCAGAGTCTTCCGCTGTTTCCGCCCAAGCGGCACTGATCAGGTCATCGTAAAGGTCGAAGTGGCAGAGTCCTTCCGCTTCCTCGCAGGGGTTCTCGACATAATCCTCGACCAGCGCCTCGACAACCGTGTCATGGCCACGCCAGGGGCCGAGGGTGGCGTAGGCCCTTTGCAGCAGCGCGCCTTCATTGAACAGGACGCCCAGGCTGAAGAAACGCATCATCTGCTGATAGCTGCCGAGATCGTCCAACTCGACGGGGGTTGGCAGGACTTTGCCCCGATCCTCGGGAAATTCGGCAAACTGCCAATCGACCTTGGCCTCACACCATTTTTCGAATGCCTCGACGACGGCGGGGAACATGGCCTTGACTTGCTCGATGGGAGTACCTGCGGTGTATTCGAGCATGAGGGCGTCGAGTGCGTTATCAAAATCGGAACCGTAACCAGCAACCCTTCTCAAATCGTTAATTGCGAAACTTGGCGATTCGATAGCCTCAGCCGCTTCAAAGTCACTTATTATTGATTGATATAGTTCCGGATATAGAAACTGCTGCCGCCTCGACTTGTTGATGTTGCTCATGATTTTCCTTTGGTCGGTTTGCGTGCCGACGGTTTTTTCGCTTCGCCGCTAGGTTCTAGCGTCTGGTCTGGTTTTTCGGGTTTATAAGTACGGGACCGCAGTGCCTCCACCTTGGCGATATCCCCCTCATCGTACTCGACGGAAATGCCATGGGTAGGTTCGTGCAACTTGTGGTCGATGTCATCCGGAGTGAGGGCATCGCCAAGCGACTTGAGGTGATCGGCTACCCCGGGGGCTATGGGACCGGAAGCGGAGGGGACGGAGGTGACCAGATAGACGAAGCGGTCGTAATTATTCCTGGCTGATTTTTCCCCTGCGGTTCCCAACTGCTGTTTAAGGTGAAATCCTATCCATGCGTTGGACATCTGCATCGCCCCCTGATGCACCCCCTTATCCGACGTATCGTGCAGCATCCTCCAGAGCTGGGCCTGGCTGGGAGTGAGGTTGTTGGGCTGGGGCAGGGGCGGAATCTTGCTTTTGGATTGGCGGGCGGTGGTTTTACCCTTGGCGTTTTTTTTCTCCTGTTCGACCGTCCGGGCGGCGATTTCGGTGTTGTCGCTGGGGGCGCCGACACGGCCCTTGGCCTCGACCACCCGGTAGCGGCCGGTGGTCTTGTTCTTCCACAGGCTGTCGATGCCGGGCCGCAAGTGTTGCGTAAGGTCTTCGGGAAAGAGTTCCACCGGCCGTTTGAAGCCGTTGATCTTTTCCCAGCCGCCGGAGAACCTGCCCTTGGGTGCGGTGGCGTGCTGCTTGTAGGTGACGCTCAACTTGCCGAGGACGTGGTAATCCACCCTGTGCTCGGCTACGAGGCCCATGGTCCTCTCAGTTCTCCCGCCGCAAATGCCAGATGACCTGGCCGGTGGTGCTGAACTCCGGCCCGGGCATGGGGTGGCCCTTTTCGACGAAGACCTTCCTGTCGCCCAGCTGATGGGCGAACCATTCGCCGGATTCGGGGCAGGGCTGGCCGGGGAGGGCGGTGAGGATTTCGGGCCGCTGCGGTTGCGTCGGACGACGTTTTTCCGGGCTGGGCCAATCGCTGTCGGCATCGAAGCGGGCCATCCACCGTTGGCTGCTCTGGAAATCGAAGCTGGGGTTGGGGTCATCGTCCCAGCGGTCGAGGGTGGACAGTTCGAGTTCGTCGCAGCGCACCGGGCGGATCAGCGCATTGGCGAGCGCCGGCAGTTCGGGCACTCCTTCCTCCACTGGGTAGAGGGCAAGCTCTCCCAGCCGAATCCATAAACTGGCCTCACCGTCGGAACGGGGCAGGCGGATGATCTCGATACGCGGGTCGTCCAGTTCCCGGCGCACGGTCGCCTCATCCTTGCCCAGCTTCTTGAGCCAGTGAGGGGAGAGCAGAAAACACCAGGTGGGTGCGCGCAGGCCGGCACCGAGGTCGGAAGGATCAATCCACCCGCCCTCTTCATGACGATGGCCGTGGTAGCCCATCTTGCCGGGATGGTCGATGTCCAGCCCATAGAAATAGTCGGCGCAGATGCGCTCCATGACGTCGCTTTCGTAGGCACCCATGGCTCCGGCCCCGGTGGTGCCGATCTCGAAACCGCTGTAGCACTGCTCGGGTTCGAGCAGGCGCAGGCAGTCGAGCACGAAATCGTGCCAGCGGGCCTTGTTGTTCAAGTACCAACTATGGCGGAAGGTGATTTTGAGGAAGGAGTAGCGCATCGCGCTGTTGATCTGCACGCGGGCGTCAATGGCCCAGCAGGCGGAGGCTGCGGGGCTTTCCATGTCGGTGGCCTGTATCCAGAACGAACGGGCATGGTCAAGGTCTTTCCTTGCTTCTTCGTGCAAATCAGAGGGCAACCGGCTGGAACCGGCCTTGAACCAGGTTTCCGTGGAACTCTTGAGAACCATCTGGTAGGGCGTATCGATCATGCCTTCCAGCGTCCGGTGAATGCGGATCATCTTGTCCGCGAGGGGCAGGAAGTCCTCGTCGTGGTGATAGACATAGAAGGTGATGAAGGGGCAGACGCCGTATTCGCGGCCTTCGTCACCGTAGAACCACTGGGGTTCTTTCTTGGTTTCACGAATGAAGTCGGCGATTTCCTCATCGGACATGTACAACTCGGCGGTGCTCATGCTCAGTTTCCTTTCTTGTGTTTGCCCGGACCGCGCCTGCGGCGAGGTTGCTGTTCCTGCGGTTTCTTGCCGTCGTCCTTCGGTTCGATGGCGATGTCTTCCGGGTAGCGGAAGAGTGCCACCCGGCAGCCCTTTGTCACCCCCTTCTCTTTGAAGGTGCGGCGGAGGAGTGTTTTTGCGGTCTTGACATTGGCAGCCTTTTTGTTCAAGTCGTCGTACTGCTCGAATTGCCTGTTCTCAATCCGATCCCCCTCGAACTTGATTTCAACGATAGCAAAGAGATTGTCCTTCTTGAGTGGTTCCCGGCGGTAATCGGGAATCACGAGGTCGGCAGCGAGGCTGTTGCGCTCGCGGTAGGGCAGAGGGTAGAAGGGGTTGAGGCTGCCGGCTCGGTAGAGCCGGGTGCTGCCATTCAATTTCGGGTCAGCAAAATCAGGGGCGGGGCCGAAGCAGGCTTCGGCCTTGAGCGGGGTCTTCCAGTCGAGCAGATCGTCGATGAACTCGAAAAGCAGGCTCGCCATCAACTGTTTCATGCGCACGACGATGAAACTGTCGATATCTTCGATATCACCGATTTCCTCCAGTCCCACTCGCAGGATTTCGAGCAGGATACGCTTCTTGGCCTGAGGCAAATCCTTGACGGTGACGCCTTTCTTGCGGCGCAGGCCGATCACCGGTACACGGTTGGCCTGTTCGCATACTCGGCTGATCACTTTGCGAAACGGAACCTTCTGTTGAATGGCACCGACGATCAGCGTGCTGGCATCCCCTCTGCGCCCCTGTGCTTTTTTGGTGTCCTCGCTTTGTTGCCGGCCATCTGCGTCGGTCAGGGCGTGCAATAGCACCTGCTCCGTTTTTTCGTCGATATTGGCGCCGATTTCCTTTTCCAGGGCTTCGACGAATTTCTTGACCTCTTCCTTGGCGCCGGACAGGTTCTTGTCGAAATCCGCGATCCCGTCGTATAAGGTTTTGCCCAGATCGTACATCTCGTAGGCACTGATAGCCGCGGTGACGAGTTCGAGGAGAGCCCAGGCTACGGCTGCGGGAGCTGGCATGACTTATTCCTTACCCTGAGCACTTGAATACGACGCTTTAGCAACGGTAGCCAGCTTGCTGCGCCAGTTTTCGGTAATTCGCTCGCTTTCCCGCATGACAGCCTTTTGCGCTGCCAGCGGGATCAGTCGCTCGCTGTCGACGAAATCTGTAAAACCGTCCGTATCGGTTTTGCCCGTTCTTGAAATGTCAGCGCCGGTCGAAGTAACTTCATAGCGATAACCCTCGAACGGCCGGCCATCATCCTTGAACAGCTGATAGTGAGCGGTATAGGGGCCAATCGGCGCCAGTTTGCCCTCGCCGAACCCCGGCATCGGCACATTCATGCTCGCCGGTCCGCTCCACTGATGCTTGGCCCCCTTGACGCTCAAGGTGCCGGGGCAGTGCAGTTCGATCTTGCCGCCCTTGATGCGCACGTAGGCGCCGCCGGAGGTGAGGAGGATTTCCTGGTCGGCGGCGAAGCGGATCTTGCGGGTGGTGGAGGTGATGTTGACGTCCCTCTCCCCGGTAACCTCGATCTCCCCATGCTGCGCCTGGACCTGCACCTTCCCCTGGGCTGCGATGAGCTTCAGGCTGATCTTCTCCTTGACCCCATTCACGAACAGACTGATGTGCTGCCCGACGTTGGCCAGCCAGCGGCGCCCCGCCGTCTGGTTCAAATCCCGCTGCGCCACCTGATCGATGTTGGTGCCGGCGGCGGTGCTGTGGTTCTGCGGTGTGGTGTTGGCAATGCCGGCGGGCGCCGAGAGCACCAGGATCGGCTGCCTGCCGGATTCCTCCGTGGCGGTCTTCCCCTCCTTGTCCGTATTGCTCCCCGCCTCCCAGGCCGTGAGGGCTTCGAGGTGATGCTTCAGGTGCCCGTCCTTGGTCGGGCTCTCCTTTTGATTGTCGGGAGAGACCTTCTCCGGCCCATGCTCGATCGTATCCGCCAGCTGCCGGGTGGCGACTTCGCCGAGACTCTTCGCCAGTTCATAAGCCGCCGCCAGCTGCCCCTGGGCCCCCTCCCGGGCCAGCTGCTTGCCGCTGGCGTTGGCCTGGGCTTCGGTAGTGATCAGCAGACCCTGGGCGGCCCGGATCGCGCCCTGGTTGTCGGTTCTGAGTTCGAAGCCCTCCCCCCGGGGCTCACCCTTCCCGTCGGTTCTGGGATGAATGAGGAAACCCTGGTTCAACTGCGTCTTGCCATGCTCGGAAGAGAGCTTGGTACGGATCTCGTTCGTACTGTCGTCGAAGAGCAGTTCGTTGTAACGGCTGCCCTTGTATTCCTTGCTCTTGTGTCCCGACAGCGTCTTGTTGGCGGGCAGCTTGCCCGCCCCGCTGAAGGTGGGGGGGCGATGGCAGCCGTTATAGACCACCCCGGTCACCAGGGGGCGGTCGATATCCCCCTCGATGAAATCGATCACCACCTCCTGGCCGATCCTGGGGATGTACTGGGTGCCCCAGGTCGCCCCGGCACTGGGCATGGCCACCCGCACCCAGGTGGAGGAACGGTCGTCGAAGTCGGCGCCGCCGTTGGGGTGATCTTCCTTCCGCTGCCAGTGGAACTGGATCTTGATGCGCCCGTGCTCGTCGGTGAAGATCTCCTCCCCCGCGGGACCGACCACGGTGGCCGTGGTCAGGCCATGGGCCGTCGGCTTCTGGTGGCTGCTCTGGTGGTATTGGGGAACGACGGGAACGTTCTTTCGCACCACCGTGAAGGTATTGCGGTAGGGGGGCGTGTTCTGGGAGCCCGGGGTATTGCCGAGGAGCGAGGCAGCGGCAGAGCCGCCGCCCTGCTTTCCCGGTTCGCCTGTGAGCAGCGCCGCCGCCCCGCTGCCCCCCATCTGGCCGAGCAAGCCCCCCAGGGCACTCTTCGCTTCCGGGGTGAGGTTGTTCTCGGCGGCGAAGCTGAGGCCGGTGACGAGGAACTGGCGATCCTCCGCATCGTCCTGGTCGTGCTGGGGATGATCCTGTAGTTCGAACCAGGTGCCGGGCACCAGGTGGCGGGCCGTGCCGCCCCCGGTAAAGGTCTTGCCGGCCAGGTCCTTGGCCTGCTGGCGCAGTTCGGCATAGCGCCCGACGTCGTCGGGGGATGATCCGTAATAGCCGGTCTGGGGATCGTAGTCCTCCAGGGTGGTGGCCAGCCCCTGCTGGGTGTCGCCCCCCGGATTGCGGGTGGACTCGCCGGCGGGGAAATGACTGCTGCCCTTGTAGTCCCAGGTGGTGAGGGCGACGGCCCCGGACTGCAGGCGGCGTTCCCCTTCCCAGGTGTCGATGGCATCCGCCGTTTCCACCCCGTCGGTGCGGTGGAAGCGCAGGGGGGATTCCCCGGCGGCCGGATGGGTGACGTCGGCATCCTGGAGGATGAGGGTGTGCAGGATGGGGGTGTCGCCTTCCTCCGCACCGGAAGAGGAAGCGTCAGAGGCAGCAGACCCGTCGTCCCCGCCGGCCGATTCTCCCGTGCTCAGGGAGGTGTCGGGGTCGGGGCCATGGGTGTAGCGGTAGGAAATCCCTTCTTCGGCCAGCAGGCGTTCGATGAAGGCGAGGTCGGATTCCCGGTATTGCAGGGTGTAGGAGCGGGCGGGGTAGTCCCGGGTGAGGCGGTCGCTGACGGCGAAGGAGGCCGTAAAGGCCGGATTGCCGGCCAGGTGTTCGTCGAGGATGGTCTGGACGATCCGGGGGACGCTCTGGTCCTGGAAGACGCGGCTGTTCCTGCGGTGGGCCAGGGTGGCGAGGGCCGGTTCGACGGTGAGGCGGTAGCTGGCGAAGCCGCCGTCGGTGCCCTGGTGGCGGGCGGCAGTGACGAGGCCGGTCAATAGGCGGGAGCCGCCCTCCGGGAGCAATAAGGCAATCTCGATGGGCTGGCCGATGAGTTCCTTGAGTTCGAGGTGGGCGTCGGGGGAGAGGCAGTCGAGCTCGTAGCGGTAGTTCCGCGAGAGGCCTTCTTCGCCCGACAGTCGATGGGGTAGCAGGACGGCTTCGGAGAAACCGCTGTCCGCGGGGAAACGCAGTTCGAGCAGGCGGGCGTCCTGGTTGAACAGGGATACCCCCGAGGCGACGAGATCGTGCAGGGCGGACAGCATGGCCCGGCTCTTTCATGCAAGTGGAAAGCGCCGGATTGTAATAAGCCCCTACGCGAGTGTCATTAGGGCGAAGGGCATAGGCCCGGAAGGACCACGGTGCGGGGGATGGCGGCTGCCTAGGGGGCGCGGCCGCCGCCGGCCATGACCAGCACGAGATCGGCGCGGGCGGGCTGATCGTTGGTGAGGACGGGATAGATGCGGTCGGTGGTGAACAACAGCTTCTTGCCCCGCTCGATGCTGGCGCGGACGACGATGCGTGCGCCGGGGGCGACGAGGTCGCGGTCCACTGTAAGGACGAAGGGGACGGGAACCTGGGCTCCTTCGAGACCGTAGCGCTTTTCCGCGAGGAGGCGCGGCGCATCGGCGCGGGAGGTGTCCACGACCTGGACGACGGCGATGGCACCGGGCGGAAGGGCGATGCGCTGGCGATAGGCGATGCTGCCGCTCACATCCACGAGGCTGCTTTGCTGGGCCTGGGCTAACGTGGCGGCGAGGGCGAGGAGACTGGCGATGATCAGGCGCATCGCATTTATTCCGGGTTCCTGGGGAGTTGGAGGGGCTGCCACTGGCCGTCGATGAAACCTTCGATGGGCTGGAAGCGGGATTTGTAGGCCATCTTGCGGCTATGGGCGATCCAGTAGCCGAGGTAGAGGTAGGGCAGGCCCAGGGCGGCGCACTGGCGGGCCTGCCAGAGGATGTTGTAGGTGCCGTAGCTGGCATCGGGCCGGTCGGGGTCGAAGAAGGTGTAGACCGAGGAGAGGCCGTCCTCGAGGACGTCGATGATGCTCACCATGACGGTGGCGCCGCCATCCAGGAATTCCACCAGGCGGGTATCGACGCGGCTCTGCAGGAGGAAGTGGGCGTACTGCTCGTGGCTGTCCTCATCCATGCCGCCGCCGGCGTGGCGGGCGGCCTGGTAGCGGGTGTAGAGCTCGTAGTGCTGGGGATAGAAGGCCAGGGGGAGTTCGCGCACGTCGAGGCCGGCGTGCTTTCTGAAGGCGCGGCGCTGGCTGCGGTCGGGCTTGAGTTCTGCCGCCACCAGGCGGACCGGGACGCAGGCCTGGCAGCCGTCGCAGTGGGGGCGGTAGGTGAAGATGCCGCTGCGGCGAAAGCCCAGGCGGACGAGCTGGCTATAGACGTCGTTGTCGATGAGGTGGGTGGGCGTCGCCACCTGGGAGCGGGCCTGGCGGTCGGGCAGGTAGCTGCAGGGGTAGGGCGAGGTGGCGTAAAACTGCAGCAGGGAGAGGGGCAGGGCGGAATCGTTGAGGAGCGACATGGGCTCACCAGACGAAGCGGGCGCCCGCCGTCGGCCAGGGGGCGGGGGATGCGGGGCGGGAGACGAGTTCCGCCACCCGGGCGAGGAAGGCCCGGCGGGGAATCTCCCGGGCGCCGAGGGAAGCGAGGTGGCGGGTGCGCATCTGGCAGTCGATCAGGCCGAAGCCGTTCTCCCTGAGGTAGCGGACGAGGTGAGCGAAGGCGATCTTGGAAGCATCGGTGCGGCGGGCGAACATGGATTCACCGTAGAACATGCCACCAATCGCCAGGCCGTACAAGCCGCCTGCGAGACCGCCCTCGTCATGGGTTTCGACAGAATGCGCCCAGCCGAGTTCGTGCAGGCGGATGTACGCGGCGGCCATGTCGGGGGTGATCCAGGTGCCGTCCTGGCCGGGCCGCGGTATTTCGGCGCAGGCGGCGATGACGGCGGGAAAGCTTGCGTCCAGCCTCACCTCGTAGCGGCCGGCACGCAGGGTCTTTACCAGGGAACGGCTGAGGCGCAGCTCGTCGGGGAAGAGCACCATGCGCGGGTCCGGGCTGTACCAGAGGGGGTGGCCTTCCAGGGTGCCCCAGGGGAAGATGCCCCGGCGATAGGCTTGCAGGATGCGCTCCGGCGAGAGGTCGGCCCCCAGGGCGAGCAGGCCGCCCAGTTCCGGCGGCGCCGACTCGACCGGTGGAAAGGGGTCGAGGGGGCCGAGGAAGGGAATCATCCCGGAACGGCGGTCTTGAAGGCGATGACGTGGTCCACGTCGAGGCGGATGCCGATTTTCTCGCCCAGGGCGTGGTTGTGGTGGGAGGGGACGAGGGAGAGCACCTCGGTGCCGCTGTCGAGACGCAGGGTGTAGAGGATGTCGGCGCCGCGGAAGGCCTTGTGCAGGACCTCCGCCTGCTGCGGGCTCCGGTCGTCATGGACGACGTCGTCGGGGCGCAGCAGCACCTCCACGCCGCAGCCCTTGCCGCAGGCCATGCAGCCCTGGCTGCATTCCACCGGCACGCCGGATTCGAGGACGCCCAGTTCCACCTCCACCCGCCGGGCGTCCAGGACGTTGCCGCGGATGAACACTCCCTGGCCGACGAAGTCGGCGACGAAGCGGTTGGCCGGCTTGTGGTAGAGGTTGTAGGGCGAATCCCATTGCTGGATGCGGCCGTCGAACATGACCCCCACCTCGTCGGCCATGGCGAAGGCCTCATGCTGGTCGTGGGTGACCAGGATGGCGGTCATGCCCTCGCTCTTGAGGATTTCCCGCACCTCGACGGAGAGGCGCTCGCGCAGATCCACGTCCAGGTTGGAGAAGGGCTCGTCGAGGAGCACCAGTTGCGGCCGCGGGGCCAGGGCCCGGGCGAGCGCCACCCGCTGCTGCTGGCCGCCGGAGAGTTCGTGGGGGTACTTGTGCCCCTGGCCCGCCAGGCCGATGGTGGCGAGCAGTTCGTCCAGGCGGCGGCGCCGCTCCGGCTCGGGGGCGCGGGAAAGGCCGAAGGTGATGTTGTCGGCGACGGTGAGATGGGGAAAGAGGGCGTAGTCCTGGAAGACCATGCCCACCTGGCGTTTTTCCGGCGGCACGCGGCGGCCGGGCCGGCTCACCGGCTGTCCGTGGATGCGAATTTCGCCGCCGGCGATGTCCTCGAAACCGGCGATGCAGCGCAGCAGGGTGGTCTTGCCGCAGCCCGAGGGGCCGAGAAGGCAGGCGATGGTGCCGGTCTCCAGGCGGAAATCGACGCCATCGACCACGGTGTGGGCGCCGTAACGCTGGACGACGCCATGGAGCTCTAGTTGGGACATGGCATCGATTATAATTCGCATTCCCTCCCATGACCGCCTCCCGCCACTTTTCCCCCCTCGTCGCCGCGGCCATCGCTATTGCCGCCCTGGCCGCCCTGCCGGTGGCGAGCGTCGGCCTCAACCTGTTCGCCGGGGGCACCGGCGCCACCTGGTCCCACCTGGCGGCCACCGTCCTTGGCGAGTACGTGCGCAACTCGCTCTGGCTGTGCCTGGGCGTCGGCTTAGGGGTGGCGGTGGTCGGCGTGGCCACCGCCTGGCTGACGGCCATGCACGAGTTCCCTGGCCGGCGTTTCTTCGAATGGGCCCTGGTCCTGCCCCTGGCTGTGCCTGCCTACGTCATGGCCTACGTCTATACCGATTTCCTGCAGTTCGTCGGCCCCGTGCAGACGCTCCTGCGCGACACCTTCGGCTGGAGCCATGGCGAATACTGGTTCCCGGACATCCGCACCCTGCCGGGGGCCATGGCCATGTTCATCTGCGTGCTCTATCCCTACGTCTACCTGCTCGCCCGCAACGCCTTCCTGGAGCGGGCCAGCGGCATGCTGGAGGCGGCGCGCACCCTCGGTCTCGGCCCCTGGCGCGCCTTCTTCAGCGTGTCCCTGCCGCTGGCCCGGCCGGCGGTGGCTGCCGGGGTCGCCCTGGCCCTCATGGAAACCCTGGCGGATTACGGCACCGTCGCCTATTTCGCTGTCAACACCTTTACCACCGGCATCTACCGGGCCTGGTTCTCCCTCGGCGACCGCATCGCCTCGGCCCAGCTGGCGGCCATGCTGCTCGGCTTCGTGCTGCTCCTGGTGGCGGCAGAGCGGGTTTCCCGGGGGCGGGCCCGCTACCACAACACCACCGGCCGCAACCGGCCCCAGGCGGGGGCGCGCCTGCACGGCGCAGCCGCCTCCCTGGCCGTGGCGGCCTGCCTGCTGCCGCTCTGCCTGGGTTTCCTCATGCCCGCCGGGTTGCTGCTCAAGATGGCGTTCAGCGACGGCGACGCCCAGTTCGGGGAACGCTTCCTCACCCTTTCCCGCAACAGCTTCCTGCTGGCCGGGGTGACGGCGGTCATCGCCGTCGGCTTCTCGCTGCTCCTGGCCTATAGCGCTCGCCTGTCGCGGACCATGCTGGCGCGGGCGCTGAACCGGTTGGTGGGGCTGGGCTACGCCGTGCCGGGGGCTGTCATCGCCGTGGGCGTGCTGATCCCGGTGACGCGGCTGGACAACTGGCTGGCCGGCCAGTGGCAGGCCTGGTTCGGCAGCAATCCCGGCCTGCTCCTGACCGGCGGCATCGCCGCCCTGGTCTATGCCTATCTGGTGCGTTTCATGGCGGTGGCCCTGCAGACCGTGGAAGCGAGCCTGGCCAAGATCACCGCGGCCATGGACGATGCTTCCCGCAGCCTGGGCTCCGGGCAGGGGGAGACCCTGCGCCGGGTGCATGTGCCCATCCTGCGCGGCAGCCTGTTTACCGCCGGGCTCCTGGTGTTCGTGGATGTGATGAAGGAGCTGCCGGCCACCCTGGTGATGCGCCCATTCAATTTCGACACTCTGGCCACCCAGGCCTACACGCTGGCTTCCGACGAACGCCTGGCGGAGGCGTCGACGGCCGCGCTGGCCATCGTGGGCGTGGGCCTGCTGCCCCTGGTTGCCCTCTCCCGGCAGATCGCCCGCAGCCGGCGTTCTTCAGGCTGAAGGTGGGTTGCCGTTGCCCAGGGAAACGGGCAGCCAGACCTTGAAGGTAGTGCCTTCCCCCGGGGTGCTGTCCACCTCGATGTGGCCGCCGTGCTTTTCGATGATGCCATAGGAGACCGATAGCCCGAGGCCGGTGCCCTTGCCCACCGGCTTGGTGGTGAAGAAGGGGTCGAAGATGCGCTCGCGGATTTCCGGCGGGATGCCGCAGCCGGTGTCGCTCACCGCCACCCAGACCCGATCGCCGTCGCAGCCCGTCCTGAGGGTGATGCGGCCGCGCTGGGGGATGGCCTGGGCGGCGTTGACCAGCAGGTTCATGAACACCTGGTTGATCTGGGAGGGCCGGCATTCCACCCGGGGCAGGTCGCCGTACTGCTTGTCCACATCCGCCTTGTACTTGATTTCGTTCCACACCACGTTGAGGGTGCTGTCGAGGCCGGCGTGGAGATCCACCCATTCCTTGTTAACCTCGCCGGTGCGGGAGAAATCCCGCAGATCCTGGACGATTTTGCGCACCCGGGTGGTACCGTCGATGGATTCGGCGATGAGGCTGTGGATGTCGTCGCGGATGAAGTCGAAGTCGGCGGCCTGGCGGATCTGCTGCAGGCGTGCCGCCAGGGCCGGATCGGCGGCGAGGGTGGGCTCCAGGGCGGCGAAGGTGTCGGCGATGAGGCCGAGGAGGCTGTCGATGTAGTTGCGCAGGGTGCCCAGGTTGGAATTGACGAAGCCGATGGGGTTGTTGATCTCGTGGGCGACGCCGGCGGCGAGCTGGCCGATGGAGGCGAGCTTCTCCGACTGCAGGAGCTGGTTGTGGGCTTCTTCCAGCTTCTTGATGAGAACCCGCTGTTCTTCCCGCTCCTCCTGGAGGGCGCGGTTGATCTTTTCGTTTTCCTGGAGGGCCGCCTCCAGCTCCTGGGTGCGCTTGCGCACCTGGGTTTCCAGGGTGACGGCGGTCTGGAACAGGCCGAAATCGGTGCCCTTGGCGCCCATGTCCCGCTCGGCGCGGTTCATCAGCGCGGTGACCATCTTGTTGAGGCGGGCGATTTCCCGCCGCAGGCCTTCTTCGTCGGCCGGACCGGCGGGTGCTTCCGCTTCAGCCACGCTGCCTGCCTCCCACATCCCCGATGGCGATGCCGGTGAAGGTCTGGTTCACATGCACACCGCCGTATTGCTCGCCGTAGGTGCTGAAGCCCACGGTGTGGTTCTCGTCGAGCAGCTTGCCCACCCGCTCGGTGAGGCCGCAGCGCTCGATTTCGAGGTTGCGCAGGATGCAGTCGCAGCCGAAGATGAGGCGGGGTGGGCCGATTTCGTGGTGAATCTCGGCCAGGGTCGCCTCCAGATTGCCGAGGAGGTCCCGGCCCCGGGCGACGCGCAGCACCAGGCCTTCGTCGATGGCGCAGTAGAAGGTGAGGGTGCCGTCGGCATTGGCCTTCTGGATGGAGCGCACGTAGTCAGTGCCGTCGATCACCACCACCACCGGCGCCGCGGCGAAGCAGGCGGAATCGAGGTCTTCGGCGGTGGAGCGGATGACCCGGGCGTACTCCTCGGCGGCGGGCAGGCCGTTGATTTCCTTGACGACGCGGTGGGCGACGTCGGCTTCGGTCACCACCAGGCGTTCGTCTTCGCTGGCGAAGTGCTGGGTCTTGAATACCCGGAACGGCAGCGGAGTATGCACCAGCAGGAGGACGGCGCTGTCGGTGTGGAAGGCGCCGGCGTGGAAGACGCAGGTGCGCCGGAAATTCAGGTCGTCGCCGGCCGAACCGCCGATGAGGTGGATGCTGCCCAGGCCGCTCTGCACGGCACGCACCACCGGCTCCTCGCGGATGGAGAGGCCGTCGATGAGCAGCAGGGCGAAGGTGTTGCTGCCGGCGGCCTTGGGCACGCGGGCTTCCAGTCCCTCCAGCAGCGATTTGGCGAAGGCGTGGCCGCGGGTGATCTCGAAATCCGCCAGATTATCGATGCGGCCCGCCACCGGGGTGGCCGCCGCCCGGTTGAAGCTGGCGCCGGCCAAGCTGTGGCTGCGGTAGCCCGCGGGGCCGATTTCTCCGGCGGTGGTGCAGCCCACCACAAGGGTATCGCCGAAAAGCCGGTTCAGCTCGTCGGCCAGGGCGTCGAGATCGTAGGTGCTGGAGCAGAAGAAGACCACCAAGGCCAGGTCCGGCTGATTCACGGCGGCAAAGAACTCCCGGGCGGCAACGCGGGGATCCTCGGAAGTGGACTGGGCCCGGAGAATGTTCGGTTCCATCGTCAAGCGCTTGCTCCTCCCCAAATGTGCCCCGACGCCGGATGGCGGGCGGCCGGATTCCTTTTTTCGCTACATTACCCGCGCTCTTCCCGCCATGTCCAGAGGGGGCTGCAAAGCAACAACCCCGGACGGGCCGGGGTTGCGCAAGGGAGCGGAACGGGGATCAGCGGAAGCCGGCCCGGTCGAAAATCATCTGGGCCTTCGCCTGGTACATGGCCAGGTTCTTCACCGGAAGCTTGTCCGCCTTGAACTTGCCCAGGGCGTCGAGGGCCGGATTGGCCACCTTGACGCTCTCCACCGCCGGCCACTCGTTGTTGCCGTCGGCGAAATAACGCTGGGCTTCGTCGGAAGCCAGGTATTCCAGGAACTTGACGGCGGCCTCCTTGTGGGGCGCCGTCTTCAGCACGCCGGCGCCGGAGACGTTGATATGGGTGCCGGAGGTGGCCTGGTTGGGCCAGACCACACCGACCTTCTCCATCAGCTTCTGCTCCTCGGGCTTGGTGGAACGCATCAGGCGGGCGATGTAGTAGGTGTTGGAGATGGCCACCTGGCATTCGCCGGCGGCGACGGCCTTGATCTGGTCGNNCGATGATGGAGGCCATCAGCGAGAGGTTGTAGGGGTGGGAGCCGGAACGGGAGCAGACCTTGCCTTTCAGGGCGGGGTTGGCGAGGTCGTCGTAGTTGCGCACCTCATCGGCCTTCACCGTCGTCTTGTTGTAGATGATGACCCG
>JRYJ01001548.1_pt1 | contig 46063 bp, 38 predicted proteins | sample 235371 | NCBI WGS metagenome assembly JRYJ01 (sample SAMN03074219, study PRJNA261477) | activated sludge metagenome | biome: Wastewater Treatment Plant; feature: Wastewater; material: Activated sludge; isolation source: activated biomass of a wastewater treatment plant treating hydrocarbon... ... | reverse complement strand
GTCGTAGGCGTTGGTGTGCAGGCTGTTGCAGTTGTCGTAGATGGCGATCAGCGCCTGCAGGGTGGTGCGGATGTCGTTGAAGTCCATTTCCTGGGCATGGAGCGAACGACCGGAAGTCTGGATGTGGTACTTGAGCTTCTGGCTGCGCTCGTTGGCGCCGTACTTGTTCTTCATCGCCACGGCCCAGATGCGCCGTGCCACGCGGCCGATGACCGAGTATTCCGGGTCCATGCCGTTGCTGAAGAAGAAGGAGAGGTTGGGAGCAAAGTCGTCGATGTGCATGCCGCGGGCGAGGTAGCTTTCGACGTAGGTGAAGCCGTTGGCCAGGGTGAAGGCGAGCTGGCTGATGGGGTTCGCCCCGGCCTCGGCGATGTGGTAGCCGGAGATGGAGACCGAGTAGAAGTTCTGTACCTGGTTGTGCACGAAGAATTCCTGGATGTCGCCCATCATCTTCAGCGCGAACTCGGTGCTGAAGATGCANNATGATCGGCGCCGGACCGTTGATGGTCATGGACACCGACGTGGCCGGGTTCACCAGGTCGAAGCCGTCGTAGAGCACCTTCATGTCGTCCAGCGTGGCGATGGAGACGCCGGAATTGCCGATCTTGCCGTAGATGTCCGGCCGTTCGTCCGGATCGCAGCCGTAGAGGGTGACCGAGTCGAAGGCGGTGGACAGGCGCTTTGCCGGCATGCCCTCGGAAACCTTCTTGAAGCGGCGGTTGGTGCGGAAGGCGTCGCCCTCGCCGGCGAACATGCGGGTGGGATCCTCGTTCTCGCGCTTGAAGGCGAAGACGCCGGCAGTGTAGGGGAAGGAGCCCGGCACGTTCTCGCGCATGAGGAAGCGCAGGATTTCGCCGTCGTCGGTGTATCTGGGCAGGATGACCTTGCGGATACGGGTGCCGGAAAGGGATTCGCTGGTCAGGCGGGTACGGATTTCCTTGTCGCGGATCTTCACCACATACTCGTCGCCGGCATAGGCTTTGACCGTTTCCGGCCACATTTCCAGCAGCCTTCTTGCCTTCGGGTCCATTTCGCCGTCCTTGCCGGCGATCAGTTCGTCGAACCCCCCGGCATCCTTGCCGCAGCCCAGGAATAGTCCCCTGGCGATGCGCAGGGCCTGGCGTTCCCGGGCCAGGCCCACCTGCTTGTCGGTGTGGGCATGGTAGCCGCGCACGGTCTCGGCGATCTCCGCCAGGTAACGGACGCGGGCGGTGGGGACGATGGCGCGGGAGCCCGAGGACTGCTTGACCGCGACCCCGGGCAGGGCGCCAGCTTCCAGCCGGAGGCCGAGTTCGGCCAGCCTGGGGACGATGGCCTGGTAGAGGGCAGTGACACCATCGTCGTTGAAGCGGGCGGCCTGGGTGCCGAACACCGGCATGTCGTCGGCGGGTGTGGTAAACAGCTCGCGGTTGCGCTGGACCTGCTTCCTCACATCGCGCAGGGCATCCTCGGCGCCCTTGCGGTCGAACTTGTTGATGGCCACGAAATCGGCGAAGTCGAGCATGTCGATCTTCTCCAGTTGCGTCGCGGCGCCGAACTCGGGGGTCATGACGTAGAGGGAGACATCCACGTAGGGCACGATGGCAATGTCGCCCTGGCCGATGCCGGAAGTTTCGACGACCACCAGATCGAAGCCGGCCACCTTGCAGGCGGCGATGACCTCGGGCAGGGCGGCGGATATCTCGCTGCCGGTGTCGCGGGTGGCCAGGGAGCGCATATAGATGTTCCCGTGGTCGATGGCGTTCATGCGGATGCGGTCCCCGAGGAGCGCCCCGCCGGTGCGCTTGCGGGAGGGGTCGATGGAGACGATCGCGATCTGCAGGCGGTCGCCCTGGTCGAGGCGGAAGCGGCGCACCAACTCGTCGGTCAGCGACGATTTGCCGGCACCGCCGGTGCCGGTGACGCCCAGGGTCGGCGTGGTCAGCGCAGCGGCGGCTTCGAGGAGGGATGCCTTGAGCTGGGGCGCCACCCCATTCTCCAGGGCGGTGATGACCCGGGCCAGCAGGCGGCGGTCCCCGGCCTGCAGGCGGGCGAGGACGTCACCCTCGGGCAACCGGGCGGCAAGGTCGACATCGCAGGCCGCCACCAATTCGTTGACCATGCCCTGCAGGCCCAGCCTGGCGCCGTCTTCCGGGGAGTAGAGTCGGGTCACGCCGTATTCGTGCAGTTCCTTGATCTCCGTCGGCACGATGACCCCGCCGCCGCCGCCGAAGACCTTGATATCGCCCCCGCCGCCGGCCTTCAGGAGGTCGATCATGTACGTGAAGAACTCGACATGGCCGCCCTGGTAGGAGGTGATGGCAATCCCCTGGACGTCCTCCTGCAGGGCGGCGGTGACGATTTCGCGCACCGAGCGGTTGTGGCCCAGGTGGATGACCTCCGCGCCGGTGGCCTGCAGGATGCGGCGCATGATGTTGATGGAGGCGTCGTGGCCATCGAAGAGGGAGGCGGCGGTGACGAAGCGCACCTTGTGCTTCGGCGTGTAGGGCGTGATTTTCTTGGCGAGGGAGAGGTCGGTCATGGCGGGACTCCGGACGGGAGGATTTCCGAATCCAATACTAGGACCGCAGGCCACGCCAATGATTGCCGGCGCCGCCGGCGATCGTGCAAATTCAGCCAGAATGTTAAGCTGTACCCCTTGCCGTTCCTGCCCCTGCCATGCCACGCCACCCCCCTCCCGCCAAAGCCCGGGCAAACCACGCCACGGTGGCCATGGGCTTCGTTACCGGCATGCTGGCCGGCTGCCGGCGCCGGGGCTGCGAGCCGACCCCTCTGCTGGCGGCCGCCGGCGTTGACATTGCAGACTCCGCCAGCCGTGTTCCCCTTGATCGTTACGCAGCGCTCTACAACCGCATCAACCAGGCACTGGACGACGAGGCCTTCGGCCTGTTCTCCCAGCCCATGCGCATCGGCAGCTTCGAATTCCTCTGCCGCGCCCTCATCAGCGCGCCGACCCTGGGGGAAGCCCTACATCGCTCCTGCCGCTTCCTGCGCATCGTGCTTCCCGACCTGGCGGTCGCCCTGCGTCGCCGGGGAAGCAGCGCCGAGCTGGAAATCAGTGAGCTGCGCCCCCTGGCGCCGGCCCCTGCCGACCCCGGGCGCGTTTTCGCCTTCGAATGGCTGCTGCGGCTTCTCCATGGGCTGGCCTGCTGGCTGGCGGGGCGGGGACTCTCGCTGGACAGCGTCGCCTTTCCCTATCCTCGCCCGCCCCATGCCGGGGATTACGCCCTGATCTACACCGAACATTCGACCTTCGGCGGCAACACCCTGGTCGCCCGCTTCCAGGCCAATCTGCTGGATCTGCCCGTCCGCCGGGATGAGGCGGCCCTCACGGCCTTCCTCGAAGGCGCGCCGGGCAAGATTGCCATGCTCTATCGGCGGGATCGCGCGACCGTCCTGCGCGTCCGCGACATCCTGCGGGCAGCGTTGCCCGCCCTGCCTTCCCAGGCCGAGGTCGCCAGCCGGCTTCACCTGTCGCCGCGCACCCTCCATCGCCGCCTGGACGAGGAAGGTTCGAGCTTCCGGGCCATTAAGGATGCCCTGCGCCGCGACCTGGCCCTCACCCGCCTTGCCAAGGGGGGCGAGCCCGTCGCCCGGATCGCCGCCGACCTGGGATTTGCCGGAACCTCGGCCTTCTACCGGGCCTGCGTCGGCTGGACGGGAATGTCCCCCGCCCGCTATCGCCGCAAGGGTGCTTCGAAGTCCTGAGTCGTCGGATGCAGGCCGCCCCATCCCCCGGCATCCGCCAGGGCGAGGTGAGCTTCGGCCCAGCCCGCCTCCCAGGTGGGCATCTCCACCAGTTCCTCCACCTGATCGCCGAAACGGGTCGCCACGAAGGCCCGCATGAACCAGGTCAACGGGGCGGCGGCAACCGCCTGCACGTAGGGCCAGTGGGGACCGAACCATTCGATCAGCACTGTTTCCAGGTCAAACCACTCCTCGGCGACGATAGGCCCACCCTGGGACCAGTTGGCCGACGGCCGGAAGAGGGCGGGATGCCAGAACCCCGGGGGAAGGACTTCCCCGTCCCCTTCGCCGGGCAGGTCTGCCAGCAGCGACAACCCGGCGGATTTCGCCACCCAGAAATCAAGCGTCCGTCCTTCCAGCCTCGTTACCCGCATCTGCCCCTCCGCTCCTTGGTCGTGATCGCAGACCCAGCCAAGCAATAGTCGTGCAATGCCCATCGGCATAAACCACCTGCCACCCATGGACCCGGCGCTCCCCGGCCAATCGCCCGGCCCACGGGAATTCAAGCAATTTCCATCGTCCCCGGGAAATGCGCCGGCCAGGGCCCGGACGGTAGGAAGGCCGGGTTGCTTTTCCCGTTTTCGGGATTTCCGTTCGCAGGGATGGCAATGGAGTCTGGCGGGGGGAGCGATTGGCAAGCGCCGCGAAGGCGGCTACCCTTCCATCGACTGCCTCACCGGAATAGCCCATGCCCAGCCCTGACGACCATCTCGCGCCCTCCGCCGCCAGCGGCGTCGGCATCCCCCGCCCCGGCGCCTTCGACCCGGCAGCCTTCGAGCAGGCCGTAAGCGATCTGCTGCAAGCCTGCGGCATCGCCCCCGACACCCCGCACATGGGCCGCACTGCCCAGCGGGTGCGCGAACTCTGGCAGAAGCGCCTCCTCGGCGGCTACGACCTGGACCCCGCCACCGCCCTCGGCGAAGGCTTCGAGGACGCCCGCGCCGACCTGGTGGTGGTGCGCGGCATCGCCGTCCATGGCGTCTGCCCGCACCATCTGGTGCCCTTCCGCGGGGTGGCCCACGTCGCCTACTTGCCCGGCGGGCGGCTCCACGGCTTCGGCCGCATCGCCCGGCTGGTGGACGCCATCGGCCACCGCTTCACCTACCAGGAATGGATGACCCGGGACATCGCCGACGCGCTGGTCACCTATGGTCAGGCCGCCGGCGCCGCCTGCGTCATCGAGGCGGAACAGCTCTGCCTGCTGCTGGGGGAAGACCGCCGCGGCGACGAGCGGGTGGTCACCCAGGCCTTCGCCGGGGCCTTCGCCGCCTCCGATCAATTGAAGAACGAGTTCCTGCGGGCCATCGGCCGCTGACGCCGGCGGTCAAAAATCGAGGCGCAGGGTCAGCCACTGGCGCTCGCTGACCACCCGGCTGGCGGCGGCGGCCGAAAGGTCGGTGGACATGGGGTCGTACTTGAATTCCCCGTGTTCGCCGTTGGCCGACTGCAGGGTATAGGCGATCTCCCCACCCCAGCCCTGATAGCGGAAGGGGTAGCCGACCCGCAGGTCGAGGCGACGATAGGGCTCCACCCTAGAGTTCCGGCTCCACTTCATGGCCCCCAGCCAGTGGTGGGTGGCCGAGAACTCCAGCCCCCAGGGCAGTTTCTGCATCAGCATGGCAGTGGCCGAGCGGCGCGGCGCCGACTGCTGGGCATGGAAGCGCGTATTGGTGAGGGTCTGGAGCCCGGAACTGGTGGTCAATTCCGGCAGGTAGCCGGCGTAGATGTGGATGAAGGCCTGGTTGAACAGCAGCCGGGTATGCTCCAGGGGCTGCCAGCGCCACTGGTACTCGACGCCCTCGATGACCACGTCCATGGCGTTGAGGGCGCTGTTGGCGGTGGTCGTCGTGCAATTGAACGGGGGCCCGCTGGCGACCCGGCAGAAATCGGGGCCGAAGGTACTCGACAATTCGACGATGCGGTTGGGGATGTGCTCATGGAACAGGCGCGTGTCCAGGCTCATGCGCAGCCCCTTCCAGTCCCCCAGGTAGCCGAGCTCGATGCTGTCGATCCGTTCCGGGTTGAGGTTGCGGTCGGCGAAGAAGCGCCGCACGTAGAGCTGGTCTTGCGCGATGGGGACGCCGCCGCTGGTGGCGAAGGGAGACTTCCAGCGGTCCCCGCGCAGCTCGATGAGACTGGGAATGCGGTAGGCCCGGGAAACGCCGAAGCGCAAGGTGTTCTGGGCATCCAGATGGAAGTTGGCGGCCAGACGGGGAGAGATCGTCGGCCCCGTCATGGTGTCGTCCTCGGCACTGGCGCCGGCGTTGAGGGTCAGCCAGTGCTGCGCTTTCCATTCCAGGTTGGCGAAGAGCCGGAGGACCTGCCGGCGGCGCGTCGGATTGTCATGGAAAAACGTCTCCGAGCGAGCCCATTCCCAACGCCCACCGCCACCCCACACCAGACGGCTGTTGGCCCAGGGCGAGAAGGTGTGCTGCACCTCCAGCTCGTCGCGCACGCCCTTGTCGCCGTAGAGGTCCACCCGGTAAAGCAGTTGGTTGGTGCTGACCGGTACCGCGGGTGGACGAAGCCGGGTGTCGGTACAGCGTTCGACGTGATTGCCGGACCCGGTGTCCTCGGTATGGGCAAAGCGCACCTGGAGGTCGGCATTGCCTTCCAGGGCCCGCCGCCACGCCGCCTGCACGTAGGTGCTGGTCTGCAGGATGTCGTAAAAAGGCGAACAGGGATCCTCCTGCCTGGGCAGAACCAGGGAACCGCTGGAGGCCCGCAGGCGTCCCGTGCCGGAGATCCCTTCCACGTGGCCCAGCCCGATCTGCAACTCGTCCCGCTCGCTCAGCGCAAACTGGGAGCGGAAATCGAACAGCCAGGCGTCGAAGTTGTCCTTCCAGTCGTACCGGTCGGTCAGGCCCTTGTCATCCCGCCGCTGGTAGGTGAAGCGAAAGGAACCCGCCTCGCCGAGGGCGCCACCACCCCGCACGGTATGGTCGCGTACCCCCTGGTTGCCGTGGTTGGCGCTGAGCGAGACACCGCGGACCTGGGAAGGGTCCACGGTGATGATGTTGATCACGCCGAGGAAGGCATTCGACCCATAGGCGGCAGAGTTGGAACCGCGCACCACCTCGATGCGCTCAATGTCTTCCAGGGCCACCGGGATGGTCGCCCAGTTCACGCCCCCCCGGAACAATGGCGAATACTGGGAGCGGCCGTCGATGAGCACCTGCACCCGCGGCGCGAAATCCTCGTCGGTAAGGCCATGGTAGGCCACCCGCGGCGGCAGGTCGGTATTGAAGGGGTAGGTGTTGAAGCCCGGCACCAGCCGGAAGAGGTCGTTGAGGTCCCGCACGCCGGAAGCGCGGATCATGTCCCGGTCGATCACCGTCACCGAACCCGGGGCATCGGCCAGGGGCTGTTGCAGGCGGCTGACGGAAGCCACCACCGGCAGGGCACTGAAGAAGATGTCCTCGTCCACGGCGGCCGCCGGCCCGGCAGCCAGCGCAACCGCCGCCACCGCCGGCACCCATACCGCCCCCTGAATCCTGCTTCTATCCCCCACGAAACCTCCCCTGGAACCAGCCGGACATTCTAACAACTCTCCCGTTCAAAGCACCGCCCGCGGATCACCCTCGTCCGTACCCTTGTGCAATCCATGCCCATGGCCTAAGGTGAGGTCATATTCCAATATCACGATTGGCCGCCGGCAAAGAAGTCCGACGGCCCACCCCCGGAGAACGCCATGGACCTCAACGATTCGGCGGATGTCCGCAATGCGGTCAGGATCCGCTCCATTCTCGTCGCCGGCGGCATTTATTTCTTCCTCGCCATTTCCACCTTCGGCCTCATCCTGATCGTCCTGCTGGTCTTCGGCCTCATGGCCCACCTCATCTGCACCCGGGAGATGGAAGCCCTGCGCTATGGCTCCAACAAGTTCCGCAAGACTTTCCCCTTCCGCTTCTTCGGGGAATCCTTCGGCGACTTCCAGCACGTCTTCTACCACGACGCCAACCTGGAGGGCGAAATCGTCGCCACCGTCGAGCGGGAACTCAAAACCCGCACCCCCGTCGGCGCCCTGGCGCCCATCACCGTCACCGACGTCGACCCCTGTCTCGGCTCCCCGGAAGACCGCAGCTTCCTCATGGCCGATTCCGGCCGCACCCGGCGGGGCACCACCGTCACCCTCATCCTCAAGCTGTCGCGCTTCGGGCAGATGCAGTCCATCCGCTGGTGGGTGCTGGCCGGCGGCTACGTGGACAAGGACAAGCATTTCAACTTCGTCGCCTACGCCCCCTTCACCCTGCTCTTCTGGATCATCCCCTACCTGCGCCGGGAATACGACGTGCTCTCGCGCATCCGCACCATCTATGCCGCCGCCTACAACGACATGGACGTGGTCACCCAGATCCGCTGCCTGCACGAGGCCGTGTTCGGCACCATGGTGGAGGTGCTCGACAAGAACGGCATCGACACCAGCGACATCAAGGCCCAGCGCATGCAGGTGATGAACATCAGTATTTCCGGCGGGAGGGTGAACATGGGCAACGTGGTCCAGGGCGCCATGAACAAGGTCGCTGCCACCGTACGGGGAGCCAAATGATGGGCAAGGGCGGCATCGGCATCAACGTCAGCGGCGGCAACGTCAATATCGGCAACCTCGCCCAGGGCGACGGCAACACCCTCAGCGCCGGCGCCCAAGCCATCACCGCCCAGGGGGAGCAGGCCTTCGCCGAGTTCTTCGCGCGCCTGGAAGACGCCCGCGACCGGCAACAGGGACAGACCGCGCAGATCGCAGCCCTGGCGGCGGAAATCGCCGCCTTGCAGGCCGCGCTGGCAAAGACCGCCACGGACAAGAAATCCCTGGCCGACACCCTGCGCGGCCTCTACGAAAAATACGGCTGGGCCGGGGATTTGCTGAAAAAGCTGTTCGTGGTTCTGTTGCCGGGGTGGCTGCCCTGAACTCAGCCATCCTGACCAGCAAAGACGACCGCCTCCAGCCAGGCCATCAGCACCCCCTGCAGGAACAACACCTGTGCCGCCAGTTCGAGGCATTCCTCCACCGTCTGCTCCAGCCTCTGGAACTCGAGGCCGAACCCGTGGATATCGTAGGCATCCATCAATACCGCGACCGCGGCAACCGCCACGCCGGCGACGAAATGCCTCCGTGCCTGCCGATGCCTGCGCCAGAGGGGCAGGAGCCAGGCCAGGGAGGCAAGCCCGATCGCCATGTAGATCAGCAGGATGAAATCCCCGGGGCCGACAGGCAGAAACGGTATGGATACGCCTCGTGGGGCCAGGAATCCGTCACGGATCCGTTCATGGATGGCGAAACGATCGTCCAGGCAAAGCCAGAAGAATCCGGCCCCCAGCAGCACCCAACGGGCGCCGTCGGCTCGCAGCCCGCGTAGATGGCAGGTGGCGGCCGCGCCCCAGCAGGCCAGCGCGGTGGTGTAGAGCACGGCCACCTCCAGGGAGGTCATGGGCGTATCCTCGCTGGCGATCCATTTCCAGTATTCTGGCCAGCGCCCAATGACGAAGACGCCAACCAGGGCCGCGGGGATGAGACTACTGGCCAGGAGCAGATGGCGATTGAGCTGGCGGGCCAGTTCATGTTTGCTGTTCATAGCGTCTCCGCCAGTTCAATCAGGTTTGCCACCCAGGATTCCGCTCCCCGCGCCATCGCTTCGTCGGAATACCAGCCGGTATGACCGGTCTGCAGAATGCGCCCCGGCTCGACCCCGGCCAGTTCCTCATCGGAATACACATGCTCGTCCACCGCATAGCCGGCGAGGTGGCCGGCAAGTATGGCGAGACGGGCTGCATCCCGATCCACCAGTTGGGGACGCGAGGGATTGACCAGGTAGGCACCGCGCTTCATGAGCGCCAGGCATTCGGCGTCTACGATGGGCGGCGCTTCCCGCTGAACGCTGGCGGCCAGCATGACGGCATCGCATCCCGCAAACAACGCCTCCCACGAAACGGCCGAGTATTCCGCCACAGCGACGCCAGGATCGAAATAGACGACCTGCGCGTCGAAGGCGGCAACCAACCGAGCGATGCGCCGACCGATTCGGCCCAGGCCAACGATACCGACGCGTTTGCCGGCCAGTTCCCAACCCCGCAACGAGACGGTAGCCGGCAACTCCCCCCGCACGACCCGATCACTGAGATGCAGCCGGCGCGAAAGGGCAAGCAGCATGGCCACGGCATGCTCGGCCACCGTCTGCGCCGAATAGTCCGGCAGAATCCGCCAGCGCACCTGCCGACGCGACAGGGCTCGGGTGTCCAGCCATTCCGCCCCGGTCGCGTAGACGGCAAGACCGGCCAAGCCTGGCAATCGATCCACGAGGCCGCCGTGGAAATCCTTGCACGCCCGCCGGGTCAGGCCGACGACGCGAGCCCCCTGGCAGCGGACGACGAGTTCGTCGTCGGACAGCGCATGCAAGGTCGGGCTGTAAGTGACGGCGGCGGCAGCCTCCAGGCGCTGCGCCAGATGCTCCGGCAAGCTCGCCCGACCCCGCGCCGAAAACAGAACCAATTCCGGCTTTTTCTTCATTTTATGACTCCCTGATAACAGAATAACGTGGACCATGGCCCACGTCAGCGCACCGCCACCGTCCCCGCCTTCCACAGCGGGCTCTGCCAGCGGTAGAACGTGCTCAGGTTGCCTGGCTTGTCGGCCTGCTTCTTCGTTTCCAGGGTGGCCCGGGAGAGCACTTCGAAGGATTGCCGGTAACGGCCTTCCGCCCTGATTTCCCGGGCGGCGAGCATCTCCGCGCCGCCGGGCACCCAGCCGGCGAACTCGACGTAGCCGAGACCCGCGGCGTCCAGCCCCGGAGGCAGGATGTCGATGCTCCAGCCGTCGGCGCCACGCCGGAAGATCCACATTTCCCGCCAGGTGTCGAGAGGCTGCACGGCCAGTGCCAGGGCGGTGCCCTGGGCGTCGGCGGCGGCCGAGGCGGGCCAGACGATGCCGTAGGTGCAGCGCGTGGCCAGCGGAGTCTTGGCGTCATGCCTGGCATCCACCAGATGGACGCAGGTCTCGCCGGGCTGGCCGGGGCTGGTGATCACGCTCAGCTTCGCCGGCGCCTTTCCCGCCGGCAGCGGGGTTCCCGCCTGGGCCGCCCAGCGCGAAGCGCCAACGCGGATGGCGGCGTCGCTGTAGGCGGCGGCGTCGGTTTCCATCAGCTCGCCCTTGTCGATGGCCGCCAGCTCGTCGATGGCGCGCTGGGCCGCCTCCTGCATCGGCTGGGCGCCCAGCTCCGGGCGCCGCGCCCGCTGGTAGGCCAGGCTCGCCCAGACGCCCGCCTTGCGCAGATGCAGGCGGTTCTTCAGTACCGCCGGCAGCTTCGCCATTTCCACCCGCTCCAGCACTTCGGCCCGCCAGTTGTCCAGGGCGTAGCGCTCCACCGGGATCAGGTTGGGAGCAACGCACTCATGGCGGGTCAGGGCGAGGGCGGCCACGGCCTTCTGCACTTCGGTGGCCGACAGGGCCAGCACCCGCCGCTGGGCGTCGCCGTTGGCGCAAAGCTGCACCTGGCCGTCGCGCTCGAAGGTGGTCATGGCCACGCCGTAGGCGGCCACCACCTCCAGGTGGGCCGCGGTGACCTCGCCCAGTTTGCCGGGGCGGCCGGCGCTGGCGCGGCGGGCCAGGCGGTCGGCCATGACGCCGAGGGCGTCGAACACTTCGGCGCCGATGGCCTCGGCCGGGGCCGCCCGCAGGTAGGCGGCAGCGTAGGCGATGCCCAGGGCTTCCGACCCTGGCGCTTCCTTCAGGAAGCGCACCACGGAAAGCAGCTCCGGCGCCGCTTCGGGCTTGAGGGACTGCACCCGCACCTGGCTGGTGCGGATGTAGCCGGCCCGCTCCCGGCGGTGGTCGTAGACCTGCAGGAAATCCCCCTTCTCGCCGCGGATTTCCAGGCTGTCACCCTGCCAGAGCACGGCCTGCTGGGCGGCGGAATCCCGGGGGGCCGCCCGCAGGGCGGTTTGATCGGCGGCGACGATGGCAATGACCGTCATGGCGGTGGCAAGCATGATCATTCCCCTTCCTGGCCATTGTCGGCGGGCATTTCGGTGCTATTGACCGGCTGCGCCCGGCCGCCCTTGCCGAGCAGCGCGGCACCGATGAACCCGCCGTCGCTCGGGGGCGGGGCGATGATGACCTGGATCTTGTCGGAGAGCTTGTCGGCCATCGCCTTCTGGATGAGCAGGGGGTTCTTCTGGATCAGCGCCCCGTCCCGGGCCAGCTGATCGCTGGCAATCTTGCCCAGGCGCTCCTGGCGGTAAGCCTCGGCGTCGGCCAGCTTGCGGCGTGATTCCGCCTCGCCCTGGGCCTCGATCTGGCGGGCCTGGGCAGCGGCTTCAGCGTTCTTGATGCGGGCGACCTTCTCCGCCTCGGCCTCCAGGCCGCGCTGCTCGATCTGCTTCTGCTTGAAGGGCAGCACGTGCTTCATGGCCTCCGCCTGGGCTTTGGCGGCGATGATCTGCTCCTCGCCGGCAGCGGCCGCAGCGGTCTCGCGGCGAGCCTTGTCGGCCTGGGCTTCCAGCTCGGTCTGCTTGACCTGCTTCTCCTTCAATTCCAGGGTATAGCGCATCTTCTCGGTGGCCAGCTCCTCGGCCAGCAGCTTTTCCATGCCGGCCTTGTAGTCGGCGGGCAGGTCAACCTTGCCCACCAGCACCTGCTGCAGCTTGATGCCGTCCCTTTCCAGGAGGGGCTTCAGTTCGCCCTCGACGTTCTCCTTGATCTCCTGGCGCTTGGTGGAAAAGATTTCGCGCACCGTGTAGCGGGCCAGGGTCTTGTAGAGCACCCCCTGCACCGCCGGCGCCACCACCTGGCCGCCGATATCCTCCGGCAGGTTGCGGGCGGCAGCGGCAATGCGGGCGGGATCGAGGGCGTAGCGCACCGAAACGTCGACGCCGATGGACAAGCCCTCGACGGTCTGGAAGGGCGCGGCGCCCTCGGCGCTGGCGCCGCCTTCCGGGCGATAGATCTGGTCCCGCAGGGAGAAGCGGCGCAGCTCGTGCAGGCCGGGGATGACCAGCACGGCGCCTTCCCGCACCTCGGCCGCGTCGCCGGTGAGCTGGTTCACCCGCACCCCCACCTCGCCGCGGCCGACGCTCTGCATGGGCGGATGGGTGTAGGCGCCGTAGGCGCCGATGCCGGCCACGGCCAGGGCGATGAGGCTCCAGCGGGCGCCGTGGGCGCGGCAGGCCAGGCGGCCGGCGGCGCCGCCGGTGCGGGAAGCCAGATCGCCGGCGGATTGGCGCAGGTTGTCGAGCATGTCCAGAAGACGTTCTTTCATGATTTTCTCCTTGCTGTTGATATTCCGGTATGAGGCCGGAGCCCCCGGCGGCGGGTTGGAACCTCGGTTCCCCTGGCCTCGCCGCCATGGAAGCCATCGTGCCGGAAGCCCCATGGAGCAAGCCATGCCGCCGCCGGGCGACTTTGGTGCGGGGGCGGCGGCATCCCTTCCCGGGGTGTGAACAAACTCTCACGCCGGGGTCATGTCCGCCCGTGGCAAAAAAGGCGATACTGGCGCCACCGCCGCGTAGGAGCCCGCCATGACCAAGGTCGCCATCATCGAAGACGACATTCCCACCAGCAACCAGTTGAAGGACTGGATCCTCGCCGCCCGCCCCGGCCTCACCGTGGACCAGTGGTTCAACCGGGACGACGCGGAAGCCGCCATCTCCCGGGAGGACTACGCCCTGGTCACCCTCGACATCGAACTGGGCCGCGAGCGCCATGCCGGCGTCGCCGTCATCAACGCCATCAACAAGACCGGACGCGGCACGCCGGTGCTGGTGGTCTCGGCCATGCCGGCGGCCATCTACCGCAGCATCATGAAGGCCCTGGACGCCTGGGATTACCTGCAGAAGACCACCTTCGAGGAGGCCGATTTCATCGAGACCTTCCTGGAAATCCTGCGCGCCGCCCGGGACCGGCCCAACGGCAAGGCCGGCGCCGCAGCGACCGCCAGCGACGAGCTTTCCCTCGACCCCCTGCGCCAGGCGGCGCCCCTGTGGCGCGGCAAGCGGGTGAACCTGCCGCTGACCGCTCAGCGCATCCTCGCCGCCCTCTACCAGCGGCGTGGCGAAGTGGTGTCCTACGACGAGCTCTTCGCCGTGGTGAAGAGCGGCCGCAACCGGGACAACATCCGGAAGCACATCAGCACCATCCGCGAGGCCTTCCGCGAGCTGGACGAGACCTTTGACCGCATCGAGAACGTGCCCATGCGCGGCTTCCGCTGGTCCGACCAGGCCAACGCCGGCGGGCCGCGATGAAGGCATTCCTGGCCTGGCTGGCCTCCTTCCGGCTGCGCATCCTTTTCCGCACGGCCTTCCTCGCCCTCTTCCTTGCCGTGGCGGCGCTGGCCGTCACCGTGCTGCAGGAGGAGAAGCAGCGCAGCGTTGACAACTACGCCGCCAGCTTCGCCAAGACCAAGGCCCAGATCGTCGGTCGACTGCGCCACCCCTCGGGCCAGTTGGCGCTGCTCAACCCCGGCTGGAACGCGGAACTGGCTGCCGCCGGGCGCCCGGTGGTGCTGCCCTACGCCGCCCTCGATTTCGACGACCAGAACAAGGTGAAGACCGCCGTCGAGATGGCCGACTGCCTCGTCCAATATGCCGACCACGGCAGCCTTTGCGTGGCCATCGGCAACAACCCCTGGGCCGGCGGCTACATTTACGCCGCCGGCACTTTCCGCAGCGGCGTTCTGGAAGCCCACCGCATCGGCGATGAATTCCTCGACGGCGCCCATCGCCTGCGCGTCACCGTCAGCCTGCGGGGCCAGACCTGGCGCTGGCTGGCGCCCTTCGAGCCCCTGCCCGGCGCCGCCGGGCCGGAAGGCGTGCGCGGCCGCTTCACCGGCTATGTGGAACAGGAGGGCCGCGACTACACCGGCGCCCGGCCGGTGAAGGAATTCCGCGGCTGGGTCTGGCAAGCCGGCAGATGCCTCGACGCCACCCGCGAAAACGACGCCGATTGCCCCCGCCAGTCCTTTTTCTCCCTGCGCCTGCCGGTGGACGCCCTGCGCGACGCCCTCTTCGCCCGGGAAAAGCCCGCCTGGCCGCCGCCGGACCTGGATCAGTTCAAGGTCCGCGTCGAAGTCCTGCCCCCCGGCGACGACCCGGCCCTGTTTGACAGCCAGCGGCCGGGCGCCACGCCGCCCTTCGCCCTGGCCGATCTCACCAGCCTGCTGCTGCCCGGGGAAACCCTGGCCATCCAGCGCCTGGCCGGCGGCAAGGCGCTGGACGTGGCGCAACTCTCCGGCCGCGACGAAGCCCTGGAACAGACCTCACCCCTGCTCACCCGCCTCATCCGCATGCTGCCGGTGGAAACCCTCGATGCCCCGGTCGTCGAGCTGACGGACGAAGTGGCGACGCCGCTTGGCAACTACCGCCTGCTCCTCAAGGGCGACGCCCGCAGCGTAAACAAGACCCTTTCCGCCGTCGCCACCCGTCTTTCCTGGTTCGTCGGCGCCATGCTGGGGGCCATCGGCCTGGCCTGGCTGGTCATCGAGATCGGCATCGTCCGCCGCATCGCCGCCCTCACCCGGCGCACCCGCGGCCTCTCCCAGACCGTCCACGCCGACGGCGGCCTGGAACGCTACGACCTCGCCGACCTGCGCGGCCGCGACGAACTGGGCCTCCTGGCCGCCGGCCTCGACGACCTGCTGCGGCGGGTCAAGGAAGATGCCGAGCGAGAGCGCCTCCGCGCCGAGCAGGAAAAGGACCAGTGGCACGCCGTCGGCCACGAAATCATGTCCCCCCTGCAAAGCCTGCTGGCCCTGCACGGCAGTCCGGACGACCCCAGCCACCGCTACATCAGCCGCATGCAGCAGGCGGTGCGCGTCCTCTACGGCAGCGCCAGCCCGAGCGAAGCCTTCCAGTCATCGGCCCTGCAGGTGCAGACGGTGGACATCGCCCAGTTCCTGCGCCACGTCGCCGCCAACGCCGGCATCGCCGACCTGCGTCTGAGCGGCGCCGACCACCCGGTGCCGGTACGCGCCGACGAATACGCCCTGGAGGATGTCTTCGCCCACATTCTCAAGAACGCCGACCGCCACCGCAGCCCGGGCACCCCCATCACCCTCGCCCTGGAAGCCGGCAACGCCACCGCCACCGTCACCATCCACAACGCCGGCCCCGCCATCCGCCCCGAACTGCTCGACAAGATCTTCGAATACGGCGTCTCCGACCAGCCCGGCACCAACGGCAACCGCGGCCAGGGCCTCTTCGTGGCCAAGACCTACATGGCCAAGATGGGCGGAACCATCACGGCCGGAAACATCGGGGACGGGGTAAGCGTGGTGCTGGGGTTGCTGCGGGTGCGGGGGGTGTGAGGGCCGCTCGGTTACCCGTACGCCGTCACCCCCCACTCAACGCCTGCACAATCGCCACCTCCTCCGTCTCCGCCAGCGGCCGGGAAAGGTCGTGGACCGCTTCCCCGCCGACGAAGAAGCGGATGTGGGGCCGCATCCGCCCCTGCTCGTCGATCATGCGGAAGCGGATGCCGGGATAGCGCCGTTCCAGGTCGGCGAGGACTTCCGCCAGGGTGGCCCCTTCCGCCTCGGTGGCGCTGCTGCCGGTATAGGAGCGCAGGGCGCTGGGGATGAGGACCCGCATGGCCGGCCCCTAGAGCGCCGCCGGCACGCCTGCCTCCACGGCGTAGATTTCGGGCAGGTGGCTGGCGAGGCAGGTCCATTCCCGGCCCTCGTCGCGGCTCATCCACAGCTCGCCGCTGGTAGTGCCGAAGTAGAGGCCAACGGGGTCATGCCGGTCCGCCGTCATGGCCTGCCGTTTCACCGTCCACCAGGCCTGGCTGGCGGGAAGGCCGGCGTCGAGGCGCTGCCAGGTGGCGCCGGCGTCGCGGGTAGCGTACACCGCCGGCCGGCCGCCGGGGCTGGTGCGGGGCCAGACGGTGCTGCCGTCCATGGGGAAGACCCAGGCGGTGTCCGCGTCCCGCGGGTGCACCACGAGGGGGAAGCCGATGTCGCCCACTTCGGCCGGCATGGTACGGCCGATGCGCACCCAGTGGGTGGCGGGGCGGTCGAGGCGGTAGATGCCGCAGTGGTTCTGCTGGTAGAGGCGGTCCGGGTTGCCGGGGCAGAGGCGCAGGCAGTGGGGATCGTGGAAGGTGGGATCGGCCACGTCGAAGCCCTCGACCACCTCCAGCCCGCCGAGGAGGGGGGCAAAGCTGCGCCCGCCGTCCGTCGATTCATGGACGCCGCCGCCGGACATGGCGATGTAGAGGTGGTCGCCGTCCCGCGGGTCGACGATGATCGAATGCAGCTTGGGCCCGTCCGGGGTGCCGTCCTGGACCGTGCCCATCCACTTGCGGTATTGCGGATCGTCGTTGAGGCAGGAGAACGGCGCCCAGGTCGCGCCGCCATCCTCGGAGCGGAACAGCCCCTGGGGCGAGGTACCGGCGTACCAGACGCCCGCCGCGTCGGCGGGGCCGGGGGTCAGCCAAAAGGTGTGATCCACCGCCCGGCCGCCGCTGGCGGCGGGGGCGAAGGCCGGGGGCCGCAGCGCTTCCTGCCAGTTGCGGCCGCCGTCCGTGGAGCGGAAGACCGTGGGCCCGAGATGCCCTGTCTTGGCGGCCGCCAGCAGGGTGCGGCCGTCCCGCGGGTCGAGGACCAGATGGTTGATGATGTGCCCGAGGAAGTGGGGGCCATCCACCCGCCACCGCCGGCGGGACGCGTCGCCGTGATAGAGCCAGGCGCCCTTGCGGGTGGCCACCGTGAGCAGGACCTCACCCGCCTCATCCGGCCCTTGTCCGGCCGTCTTGCCGCTATCAGTCGCCATGGCTGCCTCCTTGTCGTGCGCAACGGAACAGTCCATTCGATTGCATAGACGCCGGCAAGTTGCGCCGGTGTTTCTTCCGGGCGGCAACCGTCAGCGTGCCTCGTCCACGATCTGCCGGAGCCTTTCCTCCAGTTCCCGCGCCGCCTCCGCCACGACAGCGTCGGCGGACAACCCGGCCAGCAGCGGCAGCGGGCGCAGCAGGCCGATGCGCGTGCTGCCGGCCTCCGTATAGACAGCGATGCGCCACGGCAGGACGAGGGCGCAGCGCATGTCGTGGGCGAGCAGCGGCTCGCTGCAACGGGGGCTATCCACCGTGAAGACGGTGCAATCCTCGTCGCACTCTGCCGCCCAGCCGTTGCCCGGCGCGCCCAGTTCCTGGACGTGCAAGATGGCGAAGCCGAGGCGCAGGATCGCCGCCCGCAGGTCGACAGTGGCTTCGTAGAGGGATTTCTCGGTTGCAACGACGTGGTACATGCTTCACCAGGATGGGGGAAGTGTGAATGCCGGGCACTTTAGCGCAAAGCGCCACACCTGGCCCCAATATTGCTGTATCCGGGAAGAAACCCCGGTTCCCCTGGGGTTTTTGTCATGAACACGACAGGGACCCCATGCACGTCGCCGACACCACCCTCCGCTACTACACCAGCTACAGCGGCACCAAGCTGCCCCTGAAGCTCGTCGGCGAACTCGCCGCCGACGACATGCGCAACCGCAACACCTATTTCCGCGGCACCTACGACGCCGCCGGGCAGCTCCTGTGTTGCGAGAAGGTGGTCTACGGCGAAGTCGAGCTGCGCCACGCCTACCGCTACCACCCCGACGGCCGCCTCGCCCGGGCGGAAATAGACGACGGCAGCGACGACCCCACGATCATCGACTACCCGGCCTGAAGCCACCGGCCGGCAACCGCTTTACCCCAGCAAACCACAAGGAAGAACCATGTCCATCGTCCCCATCCGGGCCTTCTCCGACAAGGCCAAGTCCGACCCCGCCCTCGCCGCCGCCGTCAAGGCCTGCCAGAAGCTCAAGGAATTGCGCGCCCTGGCCCAGGAGCACGGCTTCGTCATCGAGGAAAACTCCCTCTACCCGCCCAACGAGCCGCAATTCACCGAGGACCAGTTGTCGGAACGGCTGGTGAAGGCGCTACTGCGGGTGTGAGCTCCCGAGGCGGCTAGCGCATGGCGCTATCCACCAGGACGCCGGCCATCGGCTCGGGCTCCTGCAGGAACAGGTTCAACTGGGCAATGCGGGCCGCGCAAACGACACCATGGGTGTCCGGCGGCGCGGCGGCAAATTTCTTGTGCGCCAGAAGATCCGCTACGGCTTGGCCATAGCGGTCCTTGACTTGCTCCATCAGGACGCGCCACTGGCGTGCCGCCTCGTTGAATTCCGCCATGGGCTGGCGCCCCTTGGGGCTGCCCATCCCCTCGTAGGTCACCTGCAGGTGGTGGGCGAAGAGCGCCTCGAAGGCCCGCGTGTTGGCTTCGCTGAGCCCCGTCTGTAACGCCCTGCTGCCTTCCGGCTGCCGCGCGATGACCTGGAAGCACTCTTCCGGGGAGCGTTCGCGCAGTTCGGCCAGGGTATCGACGTACATCTGCGCCCAAGCCACGCGTCCAGCGGCGTCGGCAAAGCCCATGCGCTGCGTGCCGAGGCTGGCAAGCCACGGCCGCGCATCGCGGAACATCTTCTGCACGCCGGCCCCACCACCCAGGCCGTCGGCCATCAATGCCTTGTGCAGCTCCGCATGCTCCGTCTTGGCATACAGTTTCATGGCGGCATAGATGGGGTGGGCATCCAGTTGGCGCTGCAGGCGGAATGCCGGATCGGCCTTCAGGCGAACGGTCTCTGTCCGGCTCAGGCCGTAGAGCACCATGACCCCGAGAGCGAAGGGCACCATGAAGCCCCAGAAGAGACTGGCGTCATCGGTATCCTCGGCGCGGAACCAGGTCCACGAAACGGCCCCGGCGGCGATGCCACAGACGGGGAAGATAAGGTAGCCGACGTCGAGTTCCATCACGGCTTCGCTCCCAGCAGCCCCACCTCGAAGCCCGCCCTGCGCAGGGCCCGCGTAGTCTTGACGCTGAGAAAGACGAGCATCGCCAGATTGACCAGGGGGATGACGGACAGCACCATGCAGAAGATCTTCTGGGCCTGGCTGCGCCCCAGGCCGGAGCAGATCTTGATGACGCCGTTGACGGTCAAGGCGGCAACCAGCACGCCGAAGAGCAGCAGCACCGGGAAGGGCATCGCCAGGCTGCGCTCCGCTGCCCGGAAGAGGAAGTTGCAGATGATCGAATAGACCACCAGCTTCTGCCCCTGGGCGGCGAGACGCAGGTCGGCATCGGCATCCGCCTCGTCACCTGCGGCGGGCGGTGCAATCGTGGGAGTGGCGACGGACGGCGCTTCAGCCGCTCCTCCTCCCCCGCCTGGAGCGCCAGCGCCCACGGCCAGCGACTCGAGCCGCAATGGCGCCGCCTCTGCCACCGCCGGGGCAGGCGGCGTTACCGCCGCCAGCCGGGCCGGAACGAGGAAGCGGAAAAAGGCGGCCCGGGCGGCAAACACCGCTTCGGGAACGTCGAGGAGAACGCTCACGTTGTCCTGGCGGGACGGATCGTCGGCATCGGCCAGGATGAGGGCCGTGTAGAGGAGGCGTCGGACACCACCCTCGCCCTGGCAGGAAAGCATCTGCATCGTGCCCTGCCAGCCTGGCCCTTCGACGGCCTGCCACTGCCCCATCGGCTGACTACCGGGCAGGGTATTGTGCAAATGTTCAAGGCCCAGTGTGGCGAAGCGTTCGAGGGTGACCGCCCCCTTCGGGCTCGGTTTGCGGAACACCCGGATCTTCGCTCCCGTTGCCGGGTCCGCCACCAGCGTTCCGCCGGCCGCTTCCTGCGCCAACCAGCCAGCCGGCAAGCGTAGCCGTAGGCCGGGGCCGAGTTCCTGCATGGTCTCCTGTTCATTTCCATCCATCGGTTTCCCCCTTTTTCCGCCCGCGCTGCTCAGCCGTTCCCCAACTGCTGCTTCACGTATGCCGCCCCCGGCCCGCCAGGGGCCAGCTCCAGGTAGGTCTGCCAGGCCTTCCGCGCCTTGTCCGCCTCGCCGGCCTTGGCCTGGGCGTCCCCCAGGTTGAGGTAGGCGATGGCGCGGGAGGGGTCCATCTTGAGAGTGTTCTCGAACCAGCGGGCGGCTTCCCTGTACTTTTCCTGCTTGTAGAAGACGAAGCCCAGGTTGTTGGCGGCCAGGGCGAAGTCGGGGCGCAGCTTGAGGGCCTCGGTGAATTGAGCCTCCGCTTCGGCATAGCGTTTTTCCTTGTAGAGCTGCAGGCCCCGGTCGTTGGCCCGCTGGGCCAGTTGCCGGGCACTGGTGGGCACGGCGGCGGGGGGGGCGATCTTCTGCTCGCCGCCCTGGAGGTCCCTCACCACCACCGGCGCCGCCGCCTTGTCCCCTGCAGCAACCAGCGGCATCGCCGGGCGGCTCGCGTCCAGCTTGCCGTTGAGGGCAATGGCATCGGCGGGTAGCTGCCTGGTGTCGGCGCTGAGGAATTCCGCCTCGGCTGGCAGCTCGAAGACGAAGTCGCCCCCCTCCGACCCGGGCAGGCTGCCGAAGGCCGGCGTCTGGCGGGAATTGGCGGCCACCGCCGGGGCGACATAGGCGGCCAGCTCGGTGGCGGTGATGAGACCGTCGCCATTGAGGTCGGCCTTGCCGCCCAGGCCCTGCAACAGCGCCCAGGTGAAAACGGAATGGCCGTTGGGGCCGCCGTCCGCCACCAGCTGGTCGGCGCCGCCGGCAGTCAGCATCTGGCGGCCGAGGCGCCTGGCGTTGTCGCGCAGGAAATTGGCGTTGCCGGCGCCGCGGGTCAGCCCCAGGCCGCTGTAGCAGGCGTCCATGACGAAGAGGGCGTGCTTGGCGGTGATGCTTTCGGCGATGTTCTGCAACTCGGTCATGGGAATGGCGTCGGTGGCGAGCTGGGCGGGGTCCGCATCGACCGGGACGATGTAGCCGAGGTCGCGGCCGGAGCTGAGCTGGCGGGTGGCGCCATGGCCGGCGAAGAAGACGAAAAGGCGGTCGTTCTTCTTCATGCCGGCGTGGGCCAGCTTGTCGTGGAAGGCAGCCAGGATGCCGTTGCGGGTGGCCTCGGCGTTCTCCAGGGCAACGATGCGCTCGGGCGCGAAGCCGAATTTCTGGACCAGGGCCTCACGCACCGCCCGGGCGTCGCGCACGGCGTACTGCAGCTTGGGCCAGCGGGCGTAGTCGTCGATGCCGACGACGATGGCCCAGGAGTCGGCATAGCCGGCGGCACTGGCGGCCGTCGGCGTCGCGGCGGGGGCACCGCCCTTGGCGACGGCAAAGCCGGCGCCGTCCCAACCGGCAAACTGGTAGCCCTCGGCCAACAGGCGGTCGAGGATGGCGGGCAGGGCCTTGACGGTGCGCTCGTGGATGTCGTGGAAGAGAATGATGCCACGGCCTTCCTTGTCCACCGTCTTCAGCACCCGTTCGGCGATGGAGGCCGGCACCGGGTCGGCCCAGTCGAGGGAATCGATGTTCCACATCACCGAGCGCAGATGGGCTTCCTCCAAGAGGTGCAGGCCCTCCGCGTTGCGGGCGCCGTAAGGGAAGCGGAAGAGGGGCGCGCGGCGCTCGTCCACCGCCTTGAGCAACTGGTCGGTGGTCAGCACCTCCGCCTTCAAGGCCTCGCCGCTCTTTTTCGAAAGCTGGGCATGGGTCAGGCTGTGGTTGGCGAGGGTATAGCCCGCCGCCAGGAGCTTGCGGCTGACCTCGGCCCGGGGGACCAGCTTCGCCTTGCCATCGGCGCCAACGGTACCGAGGTTGCTGCCCACCTGGAAGAAGATGGCCGGGACGCCGTACTGCTTGAGAATGGCGGCGATCTCGCCGGTATAGGTGCCGTGGGGACCGTCGTCGAAGGTGAGTACCAGGGTCTTGGCCGGCAGACCGGCGCCGAAGACCTCGCCCTCGCTTTCGTCCTTCGCCTTCCTGGCCTTGCCGCGCATGCCCGGCTCGGCGGGTTCCGGTGTCGCAGCGTAGGGCACGACCACGCCGTGGTCCTTGAGAATCTGCTCCCGGCTGTAGCGGGACTTCAGCTTGGCGACGTAGTCCTCCCAGCGTTCCCGCTTCAGGTCGATGGCGCGGCTCTCGAAGCGGCCGAAGACCTGGCGGATTTCCTTTTCGTAATTGCGCTCGATCTCGGCCAGGGCCTCCAGATCCTCGCCGATGCGCTTGTGCAGCTTGATGGCCGGCAGCGACCCGTCCTTCGCCATGGCGGCCTGGAGGCTGCGCAGCAGTTCGCGGAAGGCGAGGCGGTCGGCGTCGAAGAGGTCGGGATCGCTCTCCACGTAATCGAGGAGGCCGGCGACGGTATCGAAGCGGGCCTGGCCGGCGCCGGGCAGGGCATCGAAGGCGGCCTCGAGATCGACGACCCGCTGCCGGTTCTCGTGGAACAGCGCCTGGCCGACCTGGTTGGCGGCATCCCTGTGCTCGGCGGAAAGCTCCCTTTCGTCGGCGAAGAGGACGATGATCCGGCGGTAGGTGGCCAGCGCCTCCTTGAAGCCGGCGAGGAGAGGGGCGTTGTCGGCCTGGGCTGCGGGGGCCTGCACGGCGCCGGGGGCAGCCTGCCCGCCACCCAGCCAGACGCCGACGCCTAGGGCGGCACCGATGGCGGCCACAGCGGTCGCCAGAATGATTTTCCTGTTCATGTCCCTGAGCATTGTTGTTTTTTGTTCAGGCTGGGATTCTGGGGTGGGGATCGGGGAAGGTCAATCCATGCGGCATGGGGCAACGGCTTCCCGGCCCAGGCGCTCGTACTCGGCGATGACCTGCGCCCCCAGCAGCAGGATGGTGACGGCGATTTCCATGCTGAACAGGGCCACCACGGCGGTGGTGAGGGAGCCGTAGACGATGCTCACCCGGGAAACGTGGGTGAAGTACCAGACCAGCAGGTGGCGGACTATTTCCCATAGGCTGGTGGCGGTGAAGCCGCCGACCAGGGCATGGCGCATGCGGGTTCGCCCCACCGGCATGACGTAGTAGAAGGCGGCGAGCAGGCCGGTTTCCATCAACAGCCCGAATAGATAGAGCAGCACGCCGGATACCCCGCCCAGAGACCAGTCGCGCCCCAGGAACGGCACGCTTTCGGCGGCGAGGGCCCGCAGGGCGACCGAGGCCGCCGTCAGCACCAACAGCGCCGCGGCGAGCATCAGGATGAAGCCATAGGGAAGCACGGCGGCCACCAGGTAATGGCGTTTGCGCTCCTTCTCCCGATGGGAAAAGATGACGCACATGGCCTTTTCCAGGACGGAGAAGGCGAGAGATCCGAAAAAGACAAGGGTTCCCAGCAGCACAAGCCCGATGGCAACGCGGTGGTCGAGGAATGCACGCACGTCGTCCATCACCGCCCGGGACTGGCTGGGCACCAGCCATTCCAGGTAACGCCCGAGGGTTGCGAGGAGTTCGGCCTGATCGACCCATTGGGAAAGGCCGATGACGGAAAGGATGACCAGCGGCACCACCGAGAGCAGGGCGTAGTAGGCGGCCGCCCCGGCCAGCAGCAACCCCTGGTTGTCGCGGAAGCCGCGGAGCACCTGGCGGGCAAAGGCCAGCGGATGGGTGAGGACGCTACGGGCAGGGCGGCTCAGGAAGGCCATGGTCTCAGTCCCAGATGAATTGCGATGGAACCCCGGGGCGGCGAGCAACAGGAGGCACTATCGGGAGAGCAACGAAGAAAAGGACGCCAGCATAGCCGGCCGGAGGGAGCGATGCCACCCCGGCCGACCGTCCCGGGCGCTGCCAGCCCTTGCGCCGGCCTTCCCCCACCGCCATTTCGGCGTATGATGGCCTTACGGTGCAGCGCACCGGCAAGAGCGGGGCGCCGCGGCCGGCAGGTCACCAACCCGCACGCCTTTCCAAGATGCGGGCTCGACTCAGGGTGCATCATGAACGCCATGCTCACCATCGACGGCAACGAAGCGGTTGCTTCGGTCGCCTTCCGCACGTCCGAAGTCGTCGCCATCTACCCCATCACCCCTTCCTCCGCCATGGGGGAGCTGTCCGACGAATGGGCGGCCCAGGGGAAGACCAATATCTGGGGCAGCGTGCCCCGGGTGGTCGAACTGCAATCCGAAGGCGGGGCCGCCGGCGCGGTCCATGGCGCTCTGCAGGCCGGCGCCCTGGCCACCACGTTCACCGCCTCCCAGGGCCTGCTGCTGATGATCCCCAACATGTACAAGATCGCCGGGGAACTGACGCCGGCGGTCTTCCACGTGGCGGCGCGGGCGGTGGCGAGCCATGCCCTGTCCATCTTCGGCGACCATTCCGACGTGATGGCCACCCGCGCCACCGGCTTCGCCCTGCTGGCCGCCAATTCGGTCCAGGAGGCCCAGGATTTCGCCGCCATCGCCCTGGCCGCCACCCTGGCCGGACGCATCCCGGTGCTGCATTTCTTCGACGGCTTCCGCACCTCCCACGAGGTGGCCAAGATCGCCGGCCTCGACGACGGCACCCTGCACGCCCTGCTCCCCGATGAACTCGTCGCCGCTCAGCGGCACCGGGCCCTGACGCCGGAACGGCCAGTGATCCGCGGCACCTCCCAGAATCCGGACGTCTTCTTCCAGGCCCGGGAGGCCCAGAACCCCTGGTACGACGCCTTTCCCGGCGTCGTACAGGCGACCATGGACGCCTTTGCCGCCCGCACCGGCCGTGCCTACCGGCTCTTCGACTACGTGGGCGCCCCCGACGCCGAGCGGGTCGTCGTCCTCATGGGTTCCGGCGCCGAGACGGTGCAGGAGACCGTGGACGACCTGCTGGCGGCCGGCGAGAAGGTGGGCGTTCTCAAGGTCCGCCTCTTCCGCCCCTGGGCGCCGGCCGCCCTCCTCGCCGCCCTGCCCCGCACCGTGCGTGCCCTGGCCGTGCTGGACCGCTGCAAGGAGCCGGGGGCCGACGGCGAGCCCCTGTTCAAGGACGTGCTGGTCGCCCTGGCCGAAGACGCCGCCGGCGACGCCCCCCGCTTCGCCGCGCCGCCCACCGTCTGCGGCGGGCGCTACGGCCTCGCCTCCAAGGAATTCACCCCGGCCATGGTCCAGGCCATCTTCGCCGAACTGGCGAGGGAGGCGCCAAAGCGCCGCTTCACCGTCGGCATCGCCGATGACGTCACCCACCTCTCCCTCCCCTTCGACCCGGCCTTCCGCACCACCGCGGCCCGCGAGGCCTTCGCCGCGGTCTTCTACGGACTCGGGTCCGACGGCACGGTGTCCGCCAACAAGAACTCGATCAAGATCATCGGCGACGAGAGCGGGCTCTTCGCCCAGGGTTACTTCGTTTACGACTCCAAGAAGTCGGGGGCGATGACCGTCTCCCACCTGCGCTTCGGCCCCCGGCCCATCCGCTCCGCCTACCTCACCGGCGAGGGTGACGCCAGGTTCGTCGCCTGCCACCAGCCCCACTTCCTGGAGCGGCACGATCTTCTCAGCCACGCCGCCCCAGGCGCCGTCTTCCTGCTCAACACCCCGGCGCCGCCGGAAGCCGCCTGGGCCGCATTGCCGGCAGTGATGCAGCGGCAGATGGCGGAAAAGCGCATCCGCTTCTACGTCATCGACGCCTACCGGGTGGCCGAGGAAGCGGACATGGGCCGGCGCATCAACACGGTGATGCAGACCTGTTTCTTCGCCATTTCCGGCATCCTGCCCCAGGCCGAGGCCATCGCCGCCATCAAGCGCACCGTGGACAAGACCTACGGCCGCAAGGGCCGGCGCATCGCCGAGTTCAACTTCCGGGCCATCGACCGGACGGTGGCCTGCCTGCACGAGGTGCCGGTACCCGCGGCCCCGGCAGCCGAGGCCGCCATTCCCGCCGAGCCCCCGGGGCTGACCGACTTTGCCCGCCGGGTGACACTCCCCCTCATCGCTGGCCGGGGCGACGCCCTGCCGGTCTCCTGCTTCCCCGCCGACGGCACCTGGCCCAGCGGCACGGCTCGCCTGGAAAAGCGCAACCTGGCACTGGAGATTCCCGTCTGGGAGGGCGATCTGTGCACCCACTGCGGCAAGTGCGTCTTCGTCTGCCCCCATTCGGCCATCCGCGTGAAGATCTTCCCGGCAAGCGCGGTGGCCCAAGCCCCGGCCACCTTCAAGCACGCCCCGGTGAAGAGCAAGGATTACCCGGCCGGTTCCCGCATGGCCTACCAGGTGGCTCCGGAGGACTGCACCGGCTGCACCCTGTGCGCCGACGTCTGCCCCATCCGGGACAAGAGCAATATCTCCCGCAAGGCCCTCAACATGGCCGCCCAGCCCCCCCGGCGGGGGGCGGAGGCGGCCAACTGGGACTTCTTCCTCACCCTGCCCGAAGCGGACCGGGCCCAGGCCAAGCGCACCACCATCCCCGGCGCCATGCTGCTGCCGCCGCTCTTCGAGTTCTCCGGCGCCTGCGCCGGCTGCGGCGAGACGCCCTACATCCGGCTCGCCACCCAGCTTTTCGGCGACCGCATGCTGGTGGCCAATGCCACCGGCTGCTCCTCCATCTACGGCGGCAATCTGCCGACCACGCCCTACTGCACCGACGCCGACGGCCGCGGCCCGGCCTGGAGCAATTCCCTGTTCGAGGACAACGCCGAGTTCGGCCTCGGCCTGCGGCTGGCCACCGACCACCTCGCCGGCGCCGCCCGCCGCCAGTTGCAGGCGATGGCGGCGGAAGTGGGCGAAGACCTGGTCAGCGGCCTGCTCAATGCCGACCAGGGCACGGAAGCGGGCATCCACGAGCAGCGGGAACGGGTCGCCGCCCTCCAGGCCCGTCTCGCCCACCTGGCGACACCGGCCGCCGCCGAGCTGGCAGCCGTCGCCGACCACCTCCTCCGCCGCAGCGTGTGGATCGTCGGCGGCGACGGCTGGGCTTACGACATCGGCTTCGGCGGCCTCGACCACGTGCTCGCCTCCGGCGAGGACGTGACCATCCTGGTGCTGGATACCGAGGTCTATTCCAACACCGGCGGCCAGAACTCCAAGGCCACCCCGCTCGGCGCCGTCGCCAAGTTCGCCGCCGGCGGCAAGCCGCGCCCGAAGAAGGATCTGGCCCGCATCGCCATGGATTACGAGAATGTCTATGTCGCCACGGTAGCCTACGGCGCCAGGGACACCCACACCCTGAAAGCCTTCCTGGAAGCGGAGAGCTACCCGGGCGTCTCGCTCATCGTCGCCTACTGCCCCTGCATCGCCCACGGCATCGACCTTTCCTTCAACCTGCACCAGCAGGAACTGGCGGTGAAGGCCGGCCACTGGCCGCTGCTGCGCTACGACCCCCGCCTGCGCGCCCAGGGCCGCAATCCGCTGACCGTGGACAGCGCCGCCCCCAGCGTGCCCTACCGGGATTTCGCCCGGAACGAAGCCCGCTTCACGGTGCTGGAACGCAACCAGCCGGAAGCCGCCGCCCGCTTCATGGACGAGGCGGAAAAGGCCGCCCGCCTGCGTCACCGGGAATACGTCGAACTGGCCGGCCTGGAACTACCGGAAACCGCCATCCGCCAAGAGGAGGAACCCGATGCCTGACCTCTCCACCCGCTACCTGGGCCTTGCGCTCAAGAACCCCCTGGTCCCCTCCAGCACGCCCCTTTCCCGCCACCTGGACCCGGTGCTGCACCTGGAGGATGCCGGCGCCGCGGCCATCGTCATGCACTCCCTGTTCGAGGAGGACGTGCGCAACGACGAGAAGATGCTCGACCGCTTCCTCCTCCATCCCGAGGCCCTGGGCGAGACGGCCGGCCATCTGCCGGCGGGAGGCGAATACCGGAGCCGGCTCGACGCCTACCTGGAACACATCGCCGCCCTCAAGGCACGGCTGTCGATCCCCATCGTGGCCAGCCTCAACGGCACTTCCATCAACGGCTGGCTGGAGCTGGGCCGGCAGATGCAGGCCGCCGGCGCCGACGCCCTGGAACTCAACGCCTGGTTCCTGGCGGGGGACCCCGGCATCGGCGGTGACACGGTCGAACAGCACTACCTCGATCTCCTGCGCCATCTCAAGCGCGTCGTCACCATCCCGGTCTGCCTGAAGCTGCCTCCCTTCTTCTCGGCCCTGCCCCATTTCGTGCAGCAGGCTGAGGCGGCCGGGGCGGCCGGCGTTTCGCTGTTCAATCGCTTCTTCCAACCCGACATCGACCTCGAATCCCTCAAGCTCATTCATCGCGCCCAGCTCTCCACCTCCGCCGACGGCCTGCTGGCGATGCGCTGGATCGCCATCCTGCGCGGCCGTACCCGCCTGACCCTGGCCGCCTCCGGCGGCATCCACACCGCCGACGACGCCCTCAAGATGCTGCTCGCCGGCGCCGACGTCACCCACCTGGCCAGCGCCCTGCTACTGCACGGCCCCCAGCGGCTGCGGGAAGTGTTGGCAGGCGTCGGCCGCTGGCTGGAAACCCACGAATACGAATCCATCCAGCAGCTCAAGGGCTCCATGAGCCAGGCCAACGTCCCCCACCCGGCCGCCTTCGCCCGGGCCGCCTACCTGGACACCCTGGATTCCTTCAGCCCGCCGCCGGGGGTACGGTACTAGCCTGGAAATTTCACGGGCCGCCTGCTTTGCGCCACCTTATTGCCGACCAACACGGCATTTCGGTCCAGTTTCTGTTTGCAGCAACCGTTCCAGTTCGGCGAGGAAGGGCTCGACGAACTGGCGCTCCACCTCCGGGAAGCAGGCGCGACGGTAGACCACGTCCAGTTGCAGGCGCCCGTTGACCGTGGGCGTCAGGAACATCAGGTCGTAGGGATGGACCAGGCAACCGAAGATCGCAGTCTCCAGTATTGGCGCACCGGGTTTGCCGAACTCGGCGAAGTCCTCGTCTACCACCCCTGGGTTCGAGTACAGCACGTTGGTACCCTGGGTGCGTTTCATGATCCAGTACACCAGGGATTTCGGCAGGGGGTTGCGGAAGAGGGAGATGGCATTCTCCATGCGCCCCAGCTCCAGCTCCAGCCGGCCGTTGCGGATGGCTGCCATCTCGGCGTCGACAGCCGCCAGGAGTTCCCGCGTTCCGACGTCGTGGGGGACGCGTAGGGTGCAATCCACCATGAAGCTGCGGAATGCTTCCCGGTAGGCGTCGCCCAGCAGCCGCCGCAGACTGACGGCGATGGTGTATACCGCCCGCGGAGATTGCGGCTCCTGGTGCTTGCCGATATAGCGGACCAGGGCCGCGGAAAACAACGTGTTGAGGGTGACCCCGTAGTGCCCGGCAGCGGCATGGATCGCTTCCTGCAGGTCGACCGGCAGGATCAGGTGATGGAAGTCATTGCCTGCCTGCTCTTCCTCCGGCACCGCATGCCCCCGGGCCGTGAAACGTACCTGGGTGCGCTCCCGCGCCGACATCCGTCGGGTGATTTCCAGATGGGCACGACCGCGTCGCAGGAGTCCGGCGGCACCCTTGTACCAGCCGGGGCGGATGCTTTCCAGGGCGTGATGCCGGTGGGTCATCGGCAGCGCCGCCTCCGCGCTCCCCACGCCTTTCTCGTACTCCTGCATGAGGGCCGCAAGAACAATGTTGCCGCTCTTCACGTCGGCAACGTCGTGAGAGATGCCCAGGTGGAGGCAGGTCCTGCTCCCGTCTTCCGCCTTCAGCAGCAGCAACCTGACGGGATGGCGGACCAAGCCCCCTGGCTCGGCGGCTGCGACGAGGGCCATTAGTTCCCGACGGAAATTTTCGTTGTCGAAGGCCACCGGATGCCGGGTTGTAACCGCCTGCACCAGGAGATCGGCCTCCGCCTCCGGCGCCGCCCGGAGATCCCGGAGCTGTTCGAACCGCGGAACGACCTGCAGCAGCGCCCGCCGCAAGCGTTCCCGATCGATCTCGCCCTGCACGATGCAGATGTGGCTGTTGGTGATCGGGAAAAGCTTGGAGCCCCAGCGGAAGAATCCGCACAGTGGGTCGTTCCTGGTCTGGTGGCGAAAAGGGGTGGCCATCGCGATCTCCTTGGCGAGAAAGGCGCGATGATATGCCCGCGGGATTGCGCAGTCCATCGCAAACACAAATACGACGGCATCGCAATATTCCAAACAAATTAGCCGGCCACCGCGCTAGAATAGGCAATTTGCATTAACGCTGCAGCCTAAGGGCGGCGCACAGGGACAAGACAACATGAATACGCTAGCGATCAAGCTAAGCGGTATCGTCAAGCATTACCGGATGGGCAGCGAGGACGTTCCGGCCCTCAAGGGCATTGATTTCGAGGTACCGCAGGGCGCCTTCGTCGCGGTCCGCGGGCCGTCGGGGAGCGGCAAGAGCACGCTGCTCAACGTCTGCGGGCTGATCGACGGCTTCGATGCCGGCGCCTACTGGCTTGCCGGCGAGGATGTCGGCCGCTTCGACGACCGGGCCCGCACGGAAATCCGCCGCCGCCGGGTCGGCTTCATCTTCCAGAGCTACAACCTGGTGCCGGTGATGTCGATCCAGGACAACGTGGAATACCCCCTGCTCCTGACGGGCGCGAGCGACGCGGAACGGCGCAAGCGTGTCGGCGGCATCCTCGAACAGGTCGGCCTGGCCGGGTTGGCCGACCGCCTGCCCGACCAGCTTTCCGGAGGGCAACGCCAACGCGTGGCGGTCGCCCGCGCCCTGGTCAAGTCTCCGGCCCTGGTGGTCGCCGACGAGCCGACCGCCAACCTGGACACCGCCACGGCGGAACAGATCATCGACCTGATGAAGGATCTCGGCACCCGCCTGGGCACCACCTTCCTGGTTGCCACCCACGACGAGCGGATGGCCGCGCATTGCGACCAGGTCCGCACCATGGTCGACGGGGTGCTGCAATGAGACAGATGCGCCTGGCCTGGAAAAACGTGCTGCGCAACCGGCGCCGCTCGCTGGTCACCATCCTCATCGCCGCCATCGGCTGCGCGGCAATCCTGGTGGCCAGCGGCTTCGCGCTCTACACCTACAACATGCTCAGCGACAGTGCCGCCCGGGAATACGGGCACCTGACCCTGGCCCAGAAGAACTTTTTCGACCACGAAGAGGAAACGCCCATGCAGTTCGGCATGGCGGACTACGGGGAGGTCGTGGCACGCCTGCAGGGCAACGGCGAGGTGGCCCATGTGCTGCCCCGGGTTTCTTTCTCCGGGTTGGTTTCCAACGGCGACAAGTCCGTCATCTTCCTCGGCACCGGGGCCAACGTCGCCGCCGAATCGGACATCCGGGGCCCCTTCCTCAAGCTGTCGCAGGGCGCCATCAAGGATTCGCAACCGGGCGCCCCACCCTACGTGCTGCTCGGCACCGACCTGGCCCGCAGCCTGGGGGCGCAGCCCGGTACGGGCCTGACGCTCCTGGCCACGACCGCGTCCACCGGGGGCATCAATGCCATCGACGTGGAAGTCTCCGGCATCGTCTCCACCGGCTGGGCCGAACTGGACAAGCGCCTGGTCTACACCGACGTGGAAGCGGCCCAGCGCCTGCTCATGACCGACAAGGTCAGCACGCTGTCGGTCTATCTCAAGGATCTGGCCGGCGTTGCCGGCTTCCTGCCCCGGCTGGCGGCCACGGAACCGGCCGTGGCGCTGCGCGCCTGGTGGGAGCAGGCCTTCTACTACAACTCGGTGAAGGGCCTCTACAACCGCATATTCGGGCTGCTCGGCATCATCATCGCGGCGCTGGTGCTGTTTTCCGTGATCAATACCCTGGCCATGGCCGTCGTCGAGCGCACCCGGGAGATCGGCACCCTGCGCGCCCTGGGCGCCCACCCCGAGGAAATCGTCGCCCAGTTCATGCGCGAAGGCATCCTCATCGGCCTTGTCGGCGTCGGCCTCGGCAACCTGCTCGCCTGGGCGATCATCCTCGCCCTGCCGCATATGGGCCTGGAAATGCCGCCCCCGCCCGGGCGCTCCGAGGGCTACCCGCTACTGGTGAGCGCCTCCGTTCCGCTCTACGTCATCACCGATACCCTCATCGTCCTGCTCTGCGCCGGCGCCGCCTGGTCGGTCAGCCGCAAGGCAGCCCGCAAGCCCATCGTCGAGGCCCTCGGTCATGTCTAGCCAAGCCCGGTTCATCGCTTCCCTGATCCTGTCGGCGGCCGCCACAACGGCGACGGCCGCCGACGATGTCGCCACCATGCTGCGCCAGGCCGACGCCTTCCGCCGCCCCGCCGCGGCCGTCAAAGTGGAAGCCGAGGTCGAGCAGTTCCGCCAGGGAGCGCTGGACAAGGAGCGGCGCTACACCATCTACATCAAGCCCGGCCGCCGTTCCCTGGTGCTGATGAAATCACCCTCGGAGATCGGGCAGAAGGTGCTCATGCTGGGTGAGCAGTTCTGGCTCCTCATGCCGGAAAGCCAGCGCCCCCTGCGCATCACCGCCAACCAGAAGCTGCTGGGCGAAGCTTCCACCGGCGATATCGCCGACATGACCTGGAGCGAGGATTATCAGGGCAAGTTGGCTGGCGAGGTGGAGTGCCCCCTGCCGCCTGCGGACCTGCCCGGCGTCACCGCCGGTGGCACCACCCGCCGCTGCCTGCATCTCGACCTTGAGGCTGCCCGGCCCGGGGTTACCTACGCGCGCCTCGACCTGTTCCTGGAGAAGGCGTCGAAACTCCCGATCAAGGCCGACCTCTTCGTCGCCTCCGGCAAGCGGGCCAAGGAAGCGTGGTATGTCGAGAAGCGCGTGGACGGACAGTCGCGCATCATGGCCATGGTCCTCCTGGATGGCATCCAGACCACCCGTCAAACCGTCATCCATTACCGCAGCATCGTTCCCAAGGAAAGTCCGGACGAGTTCTTCAACCCCGCGGCCCTGGTCAACAACGCCCTCGCCGGATGGTGACGGGGCGCCTGCTCCTCGCTGTCGCCGGAGCGGTGCTGCCCTGGTGGCTGCAGGCCGCCGAGGTCAACCTCGGTTTCCTCGCCGCCCCCGAATACCACGGCAGCAACCGGGACAGCCCGTACTACGCCGGGCCGCCGACGGTGCGGTCCGACCATGCCACCTCCCGCCAGGATCTGGGTCTCAAGGTGCGCGAAGGTGGTTTTTTCGCCGAGGGAACGCTGCGCTGGATCGCCGGTGAAGGCGGTGCCCACGAAAGCCACGGCATCGCCAACCAGCTTTACTACGACGGCGCCGTAACTCCCGGCGTCAACTGGAGCATCGGCCGCAAGGTGCTTTCCTGGGGTGTCGGCTTCGCGCTGCGCCCCCTGGACGTCGTGCAACGGGAGGATCGGCGCGCCGTCAACCCGGCCGCCCTCGTCGGTATCCCCCTGATCGCCATGGACCACTTCACCGCCGACCAGGCGTGGACCGTGGCCTGGCTGAACCCGGGCACCGGCAGCGACAACACCGACCGCAAGGACGAGGCGCTGGCCCTGCGCTGGTATCGCTTCTCCGGCAGCGACGACTTCCATGCCGTCGCCCGCCTTTCCCGCCAACGACGGCTCGAAGCCGGTCTGGGCACCACCCGGGTTCTCGGCGACGACTGGTCCATCTACGGCGCCGCGCTGTATGCGGAACGCTACGGCAAGGTCCTCAATTCCCTGGCGGAAGGCGGGAGTACGCTGTTCGACCTGCGCGACCCCCGCACCCGCGTCTACCGCCACCACGGTGCCAAGGCCGTGATCGGCGCCCAGTGGACCGGCGTCTCGGGCTGGAGCCTCCTGGGCGAAATCTTCTACGACGGCGACGCCTACACCCGCGACGATTGGCGTCGCCTGGACGACCTGACCCGCCGCCAGTCGGCGGCCGCGGCATTCGTTCCCCCTGCCCTCCTGGCGGCGAACGTCGCCTGGTCCAGCCAGGCCTACCGCAGCCCGAGCCTCCTTCGGCAAAACCTGCTGCTCCGCCTTTCCTACGACGACGGCGACGGCTTCAAGCCGTATTTGGAGATGCTGCTGACCCCCGAGGACGGCGGCCACGTCGGCACGGCCGGTGTCAGCTACGCCAGAAACCGCCAGCGCTTCAGCGGCGGCTTGCGCCATGTCGGCGGTCCGGGCGACTCGGTCTACGGCCGGTCCCCGGAGAAGAATATTTTCTGGATTGAGTGGCAGGTATCGGCGTTCTGAAAATTGTTGACCTGCGTCAACTTTCTACGCTTTTGTCGTATTCCGATGTTGTATCCCGTATGCATCGCAACTATGATGCCGCGGATGCTCCGATGCCACCCCAGCACGGCCAACCTGATTTTCGGCAAATCGTCGCCATCGGAACAACTTGGGAGAACGCTCCCAGTTGCCGTGGCCACCAAGCTGGAGGTAGCCCTAGCCGTTTCATGCCTCGCCCCTCTGCCCCATAGGAACGAACAGGCTCGCCGGAAACACATCCGCCACGCCCTGTCAGAAAGTTCGTCAATAAGCCGTCCCCGACGCTGGTCTTACAAGCCTCACTTTCAACGGGTAATCTGAAATGCAAAAAAACGCACCCCGCCGCGTTGCTGTCACCGGCTACGGCGCCCTCTGCTCATTGGGAAACAACAGCGGCGAAATCTGGGATTCGATCGTCGATTACAAGATCGGCTACCAACAGGAATCCTTCGGAGACCCCAGCATCGTCGCCAAATTCTTTGGCTTCATGCGCGACAAGCCGCCCCGCAAGGGCATTCCCAAGGCCATCCTCAAGTTCCTGCCGGAGTTCGCCCGGCTTGGCATGACAGCCGCCAATGAAGCGCTGACCATGGCCTTCGGCGACGATTTCTGTCTGGACGACGTATACGACCCATTTGATCGCGGTGTCATATTCGGCACGGGGTGGGGCGGGCAGGACGAATCCACGATCGAGAACACCAGCTACCGGGCCGAGGGTATGGCCTCGCCCTTCTGCAACCTGCTGGTGATGCCCAACGTCGCCACGGCGGCCATGTCCATGCACTGGAACCTGCGGGGCTACCAGAACACCCCGGTCGCTGCCTGCGCCACGGGCAGCATCGCCGTCGGCGATGCTTTCGAGATCATCCGTTCCGGCCGCGCCAAGATCATGCTGGCCGGTGGCGGCGAAAGCATCCGCGAGGATTTCTGCGTTTGGAGCATCGATGCCCTGCGCGCCCTGAGCAAGGAGCAGGACACGCCGGAAAAAGCATGCTGCCCCTTCAGTGCCGACCGCAGCGGATTCGTCCTCTCCGAGGGCGCCGCCGTCGTCTGCCTGGAAGACCTCGAATCGGCCCGGACCCGGGGGGCCCGTATCCTCGGGGAAGTCATCGGTTACGGCAACTATTCCGACGCCCGCGACATCACCTCGCCGGCTGAGGACCTCCTCGCCCGCACCCGCACCATCCGGACCGCTTGCGCCCAGGCCGGGCTGGCGCCGGAGGACATCGACTACATCAATGCCCACGGCACCTCGACCCCGCTCAACGACATCAACGAGACCAAGGCCCTCAAGCTGGCCCTGGGCGATGCCGCCTACCGCATTCCCACCTCCAGCACCAAATCCTATACCGGCCACCTCATCGCTGCCGCCGGCGCCCTGGAATCCATCTTCTGCCTCAAAACCCTGGAAACGGGGCTCATGCCGGCTACCATTCATCTCAACAACCCCGACCCCGAATGCGACCTGGACTTCATCCCAAACGTCCACCGGCGGAAGGAAGGCATCCGCCACGTGCTCAACGTCAACTACGGCTTCGGCGGCTCCAACAGTGCCCTCGTCTTTGCCAAGGTGATGCAGTGACCGCCCTGCGCTTCAGCGGCCAAGCGGTGCAGACCTGGGCTGACTATTCCGGCGACTTCAATCCGATCCATTTCGATGAACGGGTAGCCCAGGCAGCCATCGGCAAGGGTGGCACCGTCATCCACGGCATGCTGGCCATGCTGCCCCTCAAGGCAGCCCACTCGGCGATGCCCTGGGAAGGCGACGGTTGGCTGCAATGGACAGCCATGTTGCGCCAGGCCATGCCCCTGCACTTCGGCTATGCCATCGAGGCGAGAGTGGCGCAACCCGGGCGCAAGGTCCGCTTCAAGCTTTCCGCCCAGGATGATGGCGAAGCCAAGATCACCGGCCACTGTTCGGCCATCGACTTCGACGCCGCCCCCTACGCGTGCTTCCCGCCGATTGCCGTTCCGGCCGCCGAAGCCCGCGGCGAGCTTGCCCGCTTCGCGGCGCTGTTCCCCGATGTTTCGCCAGCGTGGATCGCCCTCGACGCCATGGTCTTCTCGCGCTACATCCGGCTCCATGCCGAGGCGGTGTTCCGCGACGAACTCATCCGCCGCTTCGGCGACGGCGACCCGGAAGCCGTTGCAGGTGGCCGCCTGGTCACCATGCAGACCCACCACACCACCACCTTCCGGCGCGACCTGCTTGCCCATGCCCGGGAGCTCGATTTCGCCGCCTTGGCCTACGCCTACGCCAAGACCGAGGAACTCAACGGCGAGGATTCCGTTTTCGCCACGGTGGACATCCCTGTCTGGCTCGACGGCGCCCTCGCCCAGGTCGTCCAGATCGGCCTCATGGCCCGCAAGCTTTCTTCCTTCAACCCAAACTAGGAGCACCCCATGACCAAAACCTTTGAGTTCCTAACCAACGCGATCGGCGATCTGGTCGATTTCGAGGTGGCAGACATGAAGCCGGAAACCGGCCTGCTGGAACTGGGCCTCGACAGCCTGGACTACGTTTCCCTGCAACTGGCCATCAAGAAGAAATACGGGGTCGAGATCAATTTCGACGACTTCACCTCGGGCCAGATCACCACCATTGCCGAGTTCTGCAGCTATATTGAAGACCGTCTGGTGACGGCCTGATCCTTTACCGAGGGGGAGCATCATGAGTGGACTAGAAACCGTCGCCAAGTTCGGCTGCCTGTCGGACGAGAACCGCTGGCCCGCTGGCCGTTACGACTTTCCGTGGCTAGCGGAGCTGGACGAGCACGACCGCGAGATCATCCGCCTGCTGGACTGCCTGCGGGACGGCGAATACTCGGGCCAGGCCTCCGCCGCCCAGTTCTACGACATGCTGATCGGCGCCCGCAAAAAAGGCGCCCCGCCGGAACTGATCTCCGACTGGACGCCCCTGTTCTCCTACATGTACACCATCGTGTACGAGGAAATGCGCCACGGCATGGTTCTTGGACTGCTCTACCACTACGTCACCACTGGCAGGATGGACTACCTCGCCCAGGTGAACATCCGCGACTTCGGCGAGCGCTACGTCTGGTGCTACGAAGAGCGCCGATATTGGGACGAGTACGCTTATATCCTGGCCCACCTGTTCTCCGAGGTGATCAACACCGAACTTTACCGTGACGTGGTCAACCGCGTGCACCATCCCGAGCTGAAGGCGGCCCTGGCCAACATCCGCAACGACGAAGCACGCCACATCGCCGCCTGGACGGCCCTCATCAAGGACCTCATCGACGCCGATCCCCGTCACCGCGCCGGCGCCCTGGCTTCCCTCGAGCGCGGATTGCTCTACCACAACGCCATGGTGCACGAGACCTACTTCGAAGGGCTCAACAAGATGCTGCCTCTCTTCCTCTCCGAAAACCGGGACAAGCTGGAACCGATCCGCCGCATCACCCGGCAGAAGCATCGCATCCTCAACGAGCTGTTCGGCGACGACAACCCCTACTCGGAAAAGGACGTGCAGAACCTTCATCTGGCCTATCTGCAGAAGGCCGCCGGACACAACCGCGCCAAATTCACCGAAGCCCGCGCCGACAACATCGAGTTCGTGGCCTGATCCCGCGAAGCCGCCAGCCCCGGGTGCCCTTGCCCGGGGCGTTTTTCTGGAGAAAGCCTTGACACAACGATCTTGGGTCTTCGTCACCGGCGGCAGCCGCGGCATCGGTGGCGGCATCGTCCGCGGCCTCGCTGCGGCGGGGTACGACGTCATCTTTACCTACCTCTCCTCCGGCGAAGCCGCCGACGCCTTGGCGGCGGAATGCTCGCAGAACGGCGTCCGCTGCCGTGGCCTGCGCTGCGACATGGCCGACGGGGACCAGGTGGACGCCCTGGCGGCTGAACTCTGCGGCATCTACGGCGCTCCCTACGCCGTCATCAACAACGCCGGCATCGCCCGCGATTCCCTGATCTTCATGATGGACCGCGACAAATGGCGCGACGTCGTCCGCAACAACCTGGACGCCGCTTACTACGTCGCCCACGCCTTCATTCCACGCATGGTGGAAAACGAGGGCGGCTGCCTCATCAACCTCAGTTCGGTCACCGCCCTCAAAGGCAATGCCGGCCAGTCCAACTACGGCGCCACCAAGGCCGCCCTCATCGGCATGACGAAATCCCTGGCCGTCGAGCTGGGCCGCTTCAACCTGCGCGTCAACGCCATCGCCCCGGGCCTCATCGAAACGGAGATGACGGACAGGATGCCCGAGGCCCAGCGCAAGCGCCTGATCGGCCATGTTCCCCTGGGCCGCCTGGGCTGCGTGGACGACGTGGCTGCCATGGTCGCCTTCCTCCTCGGATCTGGCGGCCGCTACATCACCGGGCAGACCTTCGTCATCGACGGCGGACTCACCGCCTGAGCCCTTCCGCCGGCCCTCGCTCTCCGGCAACCTTCGACAGGAAATTACCCGTGCAGGAAACGTCCCGCCCCTCCACCATCGTTCTTACCGGCGCCACCGGTGCCCTCGGCTCGGAACTCGTGCCGCGCCTGCTTCGGCGCTACCCGGAATCGCGCCTGGTCGCCATCGTGCGCGGTACATCCCGGGAAGAGGCTGCTGCCCGGCTGGCCCGCGCCATCGACGACCCCGCCCTGACCGCCGCCGCCGGCGACCGCATCGAGGCCCTGCCTGGCGATGTCGGCAAGCCGCTTCTCGGCCTCGAGCCGAAAACCGCCCACGGCCTCGCCGCCAGGACCGGCAAGCTTTTCCATCTGGCCGCCAACGTCCGCTTCAGTGCCACCTTGCCTGAATCCCGGGCGGGCAATGTGGACAGCACCCGGCAGGTGATCGAGTTCTGCCGCCTCTGCCACGCCGCCAATCCCGCGGAATTCGAGTTGCACTACGCTTCCACCGCCTACGTCGTGGGCGACCGCCGCGGCCCCCTGCGGGAGGACGAACTGGACTGCGGCCAGGGCTTCTGGAATGCCTACGAGCAATCCAAGCTGGAGGCCGAGGAACTGGCGGCGGCAGCCCGTTGCGACATGCCGGTCACCATCTACCGGCCCAGCCAGGTGATCTGCCTCTCGGCCGACGGCAAGGTGCGCAAGCTGTTCGGCTTCCTGGAATTCATGAAGCTCGCCTGCACCGGCAAGGCGCGCATCGGCGTCTTGCCGGCCCGGCCGGAGGTCCGCACGGACATGGTTCCCATCGACTACGTCTGCGATGCCATCGCCTACCTCAGCGGCGAACCCGACGCCCGGGGGCGGACCTTCCTGCTGGCGGCCGGTCTTGCCCGCAGCCTGTCCCTCGAGGATGTCATCGACGTCGCCTATCGCGTCGTGCGCGAACATGCCCCGGACAACGAAGAAATCCAGAAGCCCCGCTACCTGGCTCCAGAAAACTTCGCTGCCGCTGCCGGTATCCCCGGCATCCACCCCGCCCTCGGCGGCCTGCTTGGCATCTACCTGACCTACCTGACCTACGACCGCGATTTCCAGGTCGAGGACACCATGGCCCGCCTCGCCCGGGGCGGCATCGTCCTGCCCCCCATGGCCGAGGTCATCCGCGACAGCGTCAAGTACGTGGTCCGGCAGCATTTCAACGAGGCGGCCCTGGCCTCCGCCTGAACGAGAACGAAGCAGATGAGCGAAAATTACGACGTGATCATCGTGGGTGCCGGCATCGGCGGGCTCGCCACCGGCAGCATGCTCGCCCGGCAGGGCCGCAAGGTCCTGGTCCTCGACCGCCACACCAAGCCTGGCGGCTATGCGACCAATTTCCAGCGGGACGGCTTCACCTTCGACGTCGCCCTCCATTCCTTCAACGGCGCCACCCCCGGCACGCCGTCCTACCGGTGCCTTGAGGCCTGCGGCGTAGCCGACCGGGTCGAGTTCCTGCCGCAAAAGAACGTCTACCGCCTGATCACCGACGACGAAGAACTGGTGGTCGGCCACGGCAGTATCGACAACTACAAGCAGCTCCTGGCAGAAAGATTTCCCGGCGAGAAGGAGAACATCGACCGCCTATTCAACGAAGCCGGCAAGACTTTCCGGGATTCCGCCAACTACGTGCATTCCCGGCTGCCCTTCTGGCTGCGCATGGCAGCGACGCCCCTCCTCTACCCGCGCCTCCTGCGCTACGACGGCAAGACGGTGCACGACTTCTTCTCCCGCTTCACCGCCAACGAGCGCCTCAAGGAAATCCTCGCCGCCCAGTGGCCCTACTACGGTCTACCGCCGAAAAAGCTGGCCTACGCCTACTTCTGCTACCCCTTCTACGATTACCTGGCTAACGGCGGTTACTCGATCAAGGGTGGCTCCCAGGCGCTCTCCAACGCCTTCGCCGACGTCATCCGGGAAAACGGTGGCAAGGTCGCCCTTTCCTCAGGCGTCACCAAGATCCACATCGAGAACAACCGGGTCTGCGGCGTCACCGCCCGCAAGCTGGGCCGGGTATCAGCCGCCAGGGTGGTCAGCAACATCAGCCCCCATGCCGTCGTCGATATGGCCGGCGCCGATGCCTTCCCGGCCCGTTTCCATGCCAAGCTCAAGGGCATGCGCCCCTCCATGTCGGCCTTCCAGGTCTACCTGGGCCTGGACTGCACCGCCCAGGAACTCGGCATCCCCGAGGACGAGTACAGCATCTTCTACGTCGGCGGACTGGATTCCCACCGGCAGTACAAGAAGATGGTCGCCAACAAGGTCGACGACGAAGACTTCGCCTGGTTCTTGAACGTCTTCACCAACGTGGACCCCACCCTGGCGCCGGCGGGCAAGTCGACCCTGGGCATCGCCGCCCTGATCTCGGGCGAGGGCTGGCATGGCCTGAGCAAGGAAGCCTACAAGGAAAAAAAGGAGGCCCTCACGCGCAAGCTCATCGAGCGGGTCGAGCGCCGGATTCCGGGACTATCCGAACACATCGAGGTAGTCGAGGCAGGCTCGCCCCGTACCATGACCAAGTACACCGGCAACACCCTGGGCAGCATCAACGGCTTCGAGCAGAGCGTCCGCCAGGCCGGCGCCTTGAAGCGCTTTCCCATGCACTATCCGGTGAAGGGGCTCTACCAGGTGGGTGCCTGGACCTTCCCTGGCGGCGGCTACATGGGAGCCGTGCTCTCGGCCCGGGTCCTGGTGGATCGCTTCTTCCCCCGACGCCGCGGGATCGGGAGCTTCCTGCCCCGACTGTTCGGCTAACGACGCCCTTCCGCCGCCCGGATCGCCGCCAGGTGCATGCCGGCCATGTGGTAGGGGTCGAGCTGGCTGTCCGGGCAGCCGCGTTGGCTGCACAGGCGCTTGTCGGCGAAGCGCCAGCCGCCGTTCTGTTCGTCCAGGAATTCGGCGCGGACCAGGGCCAGGGTTTGCTCGTAGCGGCGCCAGAGGGCTCCACCGCCGCCGTTGGCGCCGGCGGCGATCAGGGCGCGCAGGCATTCGCTCTGCTGCCACCAGTATTTGTCCCGGTCCACCTTGCCCTCCGGGTAGGCGCGGTCGTAGATGCCGCCGTTGTCCTCGTCGTACCCTACTTTCAGGGCGTATTGCAGGAGGCGCCCCGACGCCGCCGGGAAGACGCCCGCCAGCCCGGCTTCCTGGGCCTTGAGCAGGAGGTGGCTCCATTCGAACTGGTGGCCGATGTCGGTGTAGCCGCCTTGCTCGGCGGTGGGCAGGGGACGCCACTGGTCGTCGTACCACTCGGGGATGGCGGCGCTGCCGTCGGGATAGCCCTGCAGCAGCTTGTAGAGGACGAAGTTGCCGAGGGCCGTGGCGCCGCGCAGGGCATCCGGGTCGCCGGTGGCTTCGCAGAGGGCGAGCAACGCCTCGAACATGTGCATGACCGGGTTCTGGGTGTTCTTGCCGGGAGCCGCGGCGAAACTGCGGGAGGCCTTGGCGGCGAAGCCCCCCAGGGGGTCGCGCAGGCCCCGGTCGATTTCCTGCCAGGTGCGCAGGGCGGCGCTGCGGTAGCGCTCGTCCTTGGTCACCCGTGCCATGTGGGAGAGGGCGAAGAGCGCGAAGGCGTGGCCGTAGCTCAGCTTGGCGTCGTCCACCACCTTGCCGTCGGCGGCGACCCGGTTGAAGAAGCCGCCATGGACGGGGTCGTGGAAATGCGCGAGGAGGAAATCGGCGCCCGTGGTGGCCGCCTGCAGGTAGCGGCGGTCGCCGGTCACCTCGTAGCCGGCGATGAAGGCATAGACCAGCCGGCTCTGGACGGTGAGGTCGGCGCCCGCGGCCCCCTTGGGCTGCCAGGTGCGGCTGAAGTCAGCCCGGTAGAGGCCGGAATCGGTGGGGGCATGGGCCAGCCAGGGGGCGAGGTGGCTGGTGACCAGGGTCCGCCGGTGCCATTCGGCGTCGATGGGCGGCTTGCCGAAGCCGGCCGAATCGCAGCCCCCCAGCAGGGCTGGCAGCAGTGCCAGCCAGATGCGCAACGCGATCCCTACCATGGCGCCCCCCGCTTTCGTCGGAACATGCCGCCATGATAGCGGCTCGCCGGCGGCAGCGGGAAGCTCCGGGGCGTCAGGCCGTGCCCGGCACCCGCTCCTCGCCGGCGGCCGGGGGTGCCGCCGCGGCCAGGTCCACCTGCTGCACCAGGCCCGCTGCCCCGTCCTCCTTGAGGTAGAGCCCGGCCGCCCGGATCTCGCCCAGCAGCCGATTCGCGTCGTCCTTGAGGGCGAAGGGGCTGTCCACGCGGCCCAGCCAGATGGCGCCTACCTCCCGGCTCGCCAGGGGCTGGCTCCCGTCGCCGCTGCGCCCGCTCCACAGTCCAAGGCGGGCGAAGGCGGCGTCGCCCTCGTCCAGCCAGCCGTTGTGGTCGTCGTCCAGTCGCGCCAGGTCGGCAAAGCCGTCGCCGCTGGCGGCGCCGAACAGTTCGCCGCCGTCGTCGATGCGGCCGTTGCCGTTGCGGTCCAGGACCAGGTAGGCGCTGCCCTGGCCGAGGCCGGCCAGGGTATCGTTACGGCCGTCCAGGTCGAGATCGAAATCGATGCGCTCCGCCGTCAGCTCCGCCGCCTTGCCGGCGAAGTCGAGGACGATGGGGTCGCGCAGCACCACCGTGCCGCTTTCCTTCACCTCCCGCTCGCAACTGAATTCCCGGCAGAACTCGGCGTCGAGGCTGAAATCGATGCGGCGGCCGTCGGCGGTGCACACGGCGCCGCCACCGACGACACGGGTCCGCTCGTAGTCGTAGATGCTTTCCCGCGCCGTGGTCTCCCAGGCCATCTCCCGCACCGGGCGGCCCGGCCTGGCGTCCCCGGCCGTCAGGTCGGCAAGACCGGGCGCTTCCTGCCGGCAGCTTTTGCCTTCCATTGCCGCCAGGATGGCGTCCACCAGGGATTCCAGCATCTTCGCCAGGCGCTGCCGGCGGCCGCCGCCGGCGTCATCCTCGCTCTCCCGTACCTCCGCCATGACCGTCCGGAAGGACCGGCTGGTCTCCACCTCCACGCTTCGCCGGTATTCCGCCTCGTGGGCGCTGTGCAGGCTGACATCGGACTCGACGATTTTCATGGTGCACTCCTCGGTTGTGATCGGAGTGACCCCACTGCATAGGACGTGCCTAGGGGCAGGATCACCGAGAAGCGGGTGGAGGCGGCGTCCGAGGCCAATTCGATGCGTCCGCCGTGGGCCTGGACGACGGAACGGGCGATGGCCAGCCCCAGGCCGCTGCCCTCGCCGCCTTCATCCAGGCGCACGAAGCGTTCGAAAATGCGCGGGAGTTGGGCCGCCGGGATGGGCTCGCCGCTGTTGGCCACGGTCACCCGGGCCTCGCCCCCGCCGGCGGCCACTTCCAGGCGCACCCAGCCGCCGGCCGGGGCGTGGCGCAGGGCGTTGGCCAGCAGGTTGCCGAGGGCCCGCTGCAGCATGCCCTTGTCACCGGACACCACGATGTCCTCGCCAGCCACGGTCAAGGCAATGGATTCCGCCAGGATGCCGTAATACTCGGCCAGTTGCCGGCCCAGGGCGAGGAGCGGCACCGGCTGCCGCTGGGGCACCACCAGGCCGTGGTCGGCCTTGGCCAGGAAGAGCATGTCGGCGATCATGCGGGCCAGGGTATCGTACTGCTCCAGGCCGGAGGCCAGCAGTTCCCGGTATTCCTCGACGCTGCGGGCCTTGGCCAGGGAGACCTCGGTCTGCATGCGCAGGCTGTGGATGGGGGTGCGCAACTCGTGGGCGAGGTCGGCGGAAAAATCGGAAAGCCGGGTGAAGGATTCCTCCAGGCGCCCCAGCATGGCGTTGAAGGCCTGGACCAGGCCCCGCAGTTCGGCCGGCACGCCGGCCTCCGGCAGGCGCTCGTGCAGGCTGCCGGCGGAAATGCGCCCGGCCTGGTCGGCCATCGCCCGCACCGGCGCCATGCCGTGGCGGGCCACCGCCACGCCCACCAGGGCGGTGAGGACGGCGGCGGCCACCACCGCCAACCAGAAATCCCGCTGCATCTGGGCGAGGAATTCCGTGTGGTGGCTGATATCCCGGGCCACCACCACGCGCACGCGCTCACCCCAGCCCGTTTCCGCCGCCGTGCCCACCGCCCGTACCGGCCGGCCGGCGGCCTCCAGCAGGCGCGGCGCATCGTCGACGCCGGCGGCCACGGCAGGCAGGGCGTCGGCCACCTTGCCTTCCGGCCAGCGGAACAGCGCACCGCCGGCGCCATCCACGGCCACGTACATGCCGTGGTGGCCAACCAGGGCGTCCCCAAGGCTCGCCCGCAGTGCCTCCGGGTTCACCGCCCCCGCCGCCAGGTGGCGGGCCAGGGACAGCTTGCCCAGCAGTTCGTGATGGTCCAGCTCCGCCATGTGGCGGTCCGCCGCCTGGCCCAGATAGACGCCGAAGGCGGCGAAAACCGCCGCCGCCAGGGCGGCGAAGGCCAGGGACAGCCGCAGGGCGAGGGAAGCCGGCAAGAGCCTCACCGCACTTCCAGCACGTAACCCATGCCGCGCAGGGTATGGATCAGCTTGGGCGAAAAATCGTCATCCACCTTGGCCCGCAGCCGGCGGATGGCCACCTCGACCACGTTGGTGTCGGAATCGAAATTCATGTCCCACACCTGGGAGGCGATGAAGCTGCGGGACAGCACTTCCCCCGGCCGGCGCAGGAAGAGCTCCAGCAGGGCGAACTCCTTGGCCGTCAGGTCGATCCGCCGCCCGGCGCGGACGGCCCTGCGTTTCAAGACGTCCAGCTCCAGGTCGGCCATGGCCAGCACGTCCGGCTCCTTGGCCCGCCCCCGCCGCAGCAGGGTGCGCACCCGCGCCAGCAGCTCGGAAAAGGCGAAGGGCTTGACCAGGTAGTCGTCCGCCCCCAGCTCCAGCCCCTTCACCCGGTCCTCCACCTGGTCCCGGGCGGTGAGGAAGAGCACCGGCAGATCCCGCCCGGCGGCCCGCAGTGCCTTGAGCACGTTCCAGCCATCCAGCCCCGGCAGGTTCACGTCCAGGATGATCAGATCATGATCGCCGGCCAGCCCCTCGTGCATGCCGTCCAGGCCGTTGCGCACCAGATCGGCGGTAAACCCGGCCTCGGTGAGGCCCTGGCGCAGATAATCGCCGGTCTTGGGTTCGTCTTCGACGATGAGGATTTTCATGG
>JRYJ01001569.1_pt1 | contig 46745 bp, 57 predicted proteins | sample 235371 | NCBI WGS metagenome assembly JRYJ01 (sample SAMN03074219, study PRJNA261477) | activated sludge metagenome | biome: Wastewater Treatment Plant; feature: Wastewater; material: Activated sludge; isolation source: activated biomass of a wastewater treatment plant treating hydrocarbon... ... | reverse complement strand
CCAGGGCAAGTTCCGCGACGTCAAGCTGGCCAAGCAGCAGGCGGCCAAGCTGGAAAGCATGTTCCAGCAGATGGAAGAGGGCGAGGTCAAGACCCTGCCCCTCATCATCAAGGCCGACGTGCAAGGCTCCCAGGAAGCCCTGGTGCACGCCCTGCAAAAGCTGTCCACCGGCGAGGTGCGGGTCAATGTCATCCACGGTGCCGTCGGCGGCATCAGCGAATCCGACGTCAACCTGGCCCAAGCCTCCGGCGCCGTCATCATCGGCTTCAACACCCGTGCCGATGCCGGTGCACGGAAGCTGGCCGAGAACTTCGGTGTCGACATCCGCTACTACAACGTCATCTACGACGCGGTGGACGAAGTCAAGGCCGCCCTCTCCGGCATGCTGGCTCCCGAAAAGCGCGAGCAGTCCCTGGGTCTGGTCGAGATTCGCCAGGTCTTCCACATTTCCAAGGTCGGCTCCATCGCCGGCTGCTACGTGCTGGAAGGCATCGTCAAGCGCAATTCCCGCGTGCGGCTCCTGCGCAACAACGTGGTCCAGTGGGACGGCGAACTCGATTCGCTCAAGCGCTTCAAGGATGACGTCAAGGAAGTGCGCTCCGGCTTCGAGTGCGGCCTGTCGCTGAAGAACAACAACGACATTGCCGAGGGCGATCAGCTCGAAGTCTACGAGATCCAGGAAGTCGCCCGTACCCTGTAATCTTATCGGATGCAGGCTCGCCCAGGCGTTGTTGCGCCCCACTTGCCGTGCACTAGCACTGTCTGCGTGGGGCGCGCCTAGCCTGGGCTTCGCTTTTGTTTCGGGAGTATCCTGAACCGTGAAAAAATCTTCTGCTTCTTTTGCCCGTTCCGACCGCGTCGCCGAGCAGGTGCGCCGCGACCTGGCCGACCTCATCCAGAGCGAGTTGAAGGATCCGCGGGTCAAATTCGTCAGCCTGACCGCCGTCGAGCTGACGCCGGATTATGCCCACGCCAAGGTCTTCTTCACCACTCTCGACAGCGAGCACCTGGCCGCCGTCCAGCAGGGCCTCGACCGGGCTGCCGGCTTCCTGCGCCGGGAGCTGGGCAAGCGCATCCACATCCATACCCTGCCGCAGTTGCACTTCGTCCACGACACTTCCATCGAACGGGGCACCAGCCTGTCGCAGCTCATCGACCAGGCGAACGCCCTGAGCGACCAGACGCCGGACGACTGAGGCATTCATGCAGCCAACGAAGGTGAAGAAGGCCTGGAAGCAGGTCGATGGCGTCCTGTTGCTCGACAAACCGGTGGGCATGACTTCCAACGACGCCCTGCAGAAGGCGCGGCGCTTGTTTTCCGCCGCCAAGGGCGGCCATACGGGAACCCTCGATCCCCTGGCCTCGGGCCTGCTACCTTTGTGCTTCGGCGAGGCCACCAAATTCTCGGCGGATCTCTTGGATGCCGACAAGACCTACGAGGCCACCCTTCAACTGGGCGTGACCACGGACTCCGGCGACGCTGAGGGGCGGGTGACGGCCACCCGGCCGGTCGGCGTTGGCGCCGCCGACATCGAGGCGATCCTGCCACGCTTCCGCGGCGACATCCTGCAGGTGCCGCCCATGCATTCGGCCTTGAAGCGCGACGGGCGGCCCCTCTACGAGTTGGCACGCCAGGGCGTCGAGGTGGCGCGGGAGCCGCGGCCGGTCACCATCCATGGCCTGGAAGTGCTGGCCTTCGCCGGCGACGCCCTGTCCCTGCGCGTCCGTTGCAGCAAGGGAACCTATATTCGCGTGCTGGCCGCCGACATCGGCGAGGTCCTGGGCTGCGGCGCACACCTTACCGCCCTGCGGCGTACGGCGGTGGCGGACCTGGATCTGGCGGGCGCGGTCACCCTGTCCGCCGTCGAGGCCGTGCCAGAGGAGGCCCGGAGCGCCTGCCTACGACCGGTGGATGCCCTGTTGCAGAGCCTGCCCAGGGTGGAGCTGGAAGGCGCTGCGGCGGATCGCTTTCGCCATGGCAACCCGGTGGCGGCGCCGGCCGGCCTGGGCGGCAAGGCACGGGTCTATGCCGATGGCCGCCTGATCGGCGTCGGCGAGCTCGGGGCGGGGCAGCAGCTGTGGCCGAAAAGATTGGTGCAATTGGCATCCTGAGCGGGTATAATCCCGCGCTTCCTGTCGCCGACGGGGAAATTTTTCCAACTGGCGCTTGCTCTATCAAACCGGGGCGGCGTCGCATCACTGAAAGAGGGTTTTGAAATGGCTATCACCACCGAAAGCAAGGCCGCCATCGTGGCCGAATACGCCCAGGCGAAGGGCGACACCGGTTCCCCGGAAGTCCAGATCGCGTTGCTGTCCGCTCGCATCAACGATCTCCAGCCCCACTTCAAGGAGCACACCAAGGACCACCACTCCCGCCGTGGTCTGCTGCGCCTGGTCTCCCAGCGCCGCAAGCTCCTCGACTACCTGAAGGGCAAGGACATCGAGCGCTATCGCACCCTGATTACCCGCCTGGGTCTCCGCAAATAAGTTCTTCCATTCGTTCTTTGCGCCGATACTTTGTCGACTGCGCCTTGCCGTGCTAGCGCACTGCCTGCGTCTGGTCCCACGGGGATTTCAAAAGGTCGTCTTCGCGTCTCGGCATGAAGCTCGAACGGAATGTAAGGCTCCTGGCAACTGAAAAGAAGCGGTCGGTTTTCCGGCCGCTTTTTGCTTTTGTCGTACCGTTGTTTGTTGTTCTAAATTGTAAATTGTTGATTGTTAATGTTGTGTTGAGAGTGTGAGAGGAAAAACCATGTTCAATGTCGTGAAAAAGACCTTCGCCTATGGCGCCCATCAGGTCACCCTGGAGACCGGCGAGATCGCCCGTCAGGCCGGCGGTGCCGTGGTGGTGTCCATGGACGACACGGTGGTGCTGGTCACCGTCGTGGCAGCCAAGAATGCCAAGCCCGGCCAGGATTTCTTCCCCCTGACCGTCGATTACCAGGAAAAGTTTTACGCTGCCGGCCGTATCCCCGGCGGCTTCTTCAAGCGCGAGGGCCGTCCTTCCGAGAAGGAGACCCTGACCTCCCGCCTGATCGACCGCCCCATCCGCCCGCTCTTCCCGGACGGTTTCTACAATGAAGTCCAGGTGGTCGCCACCGTGCTCTCCCTGGACCCCGAGATCGACGCCGACATCCCGGCCCTGATCGGCGCTTCCGCCGCCCTGGCCATCTCCGGCGTGCCCTTCAACGGCCCCATCGGTGCCGCCCGCGTCGGCTACATCAACGGCCAGTACGTGCTGTGCCCCACCGCCTCCCAGCTCAAGGAAACCCAGCTTGACCTGGTCGTCGCCGGCACCGAGCGCGCCGTGCTGATGGTCGAGTCCGAAGCCAAGGAACTGTCCGAGGAAGTCATGCTCGGCGCCGTGGTCTATGGCCACACCGAGATGCAGAAGGCCATCGAGGCCATCAACCAGCTCGTCGAGGAAGCCGGCAAGCCCGAGTGGGACTGGCAGGCTCCGGCCAAGGACGAGGCCCTCATCGCACGCCTCAAGGACCTTTGCCAGGGCAAGCTGGAAGAAGCCTACAACATCACCAGCAAGCAGGATCGCAGCCAGCGCGTGAAGGAACTGCGTGCCGAGGTGGTGGCCGCCCTGTGCACCGGCGAGGAAGGCAGCCCAGACGAGAACACCGTCGGCAACCTGTTCTTCGAACTGGAAGCCGCCATCGTCCGCGGCCGCATCCTCTCCGGCCAGCCCCGCATCGACGGCCGCGATACCCGCACCGTGCGCCCCATCAGCATCCGCCATGGCGTACTGCCCCGCACCCACGGCTCCGCCCTGTTCACCCGCGGCGAAACCCAGGCCCTGGTGGTCGCCACCCTGGGCACCGGCCGCGACGAGCAGATCATCGACGCCCTGGCCGGCGAATACAAGGACCGCTTCATGCTGCACTACAACATGCCCCCCTTCGCCACCGGCGAAACCGGGCGTGTCGGTTCGCCGAAGCGTCGTGAAATCGGCCATGGTCGCCTCGCCAAGCGCGCCCTGCTGGCGGTGCTGCCGAAGCCGGAAGACTTCAGCTACTCCATGCGCGTCGTCTCCGAGATCACCGAGTCNNACCGCCCTGCAGATGGACATCAAGATCCAGGGTATCACCAAGGAAATCATGCAGGTGGCCCTGGCCCAGGCTCAGGAAGCCCGCCTGCACATCCTCGGCCTGATGCAGTCCGCCCAGGGCGGCCACCGCGAGGAAATGTCCGCCTACGCGCCGCGCCTCTACACCTTCAAGATCAATCCGGAGAAGATCCGCGACGTCATCGGCAAGGGCGGCGCCGTCATCCGTGCGCTCACGGAAGAAACCGGCACCACCATCGACATCCAGGACGACGGCACCATCACCATCGCCGCCACCAGCGGCGAAGCGGCCGCCTTGGCCCGTTCGCGCATCGACGCCATCACCGCGGAAGTGGAGATCGGCAAGATCTACGAAGGTACCGTCCTCAAGATCCTCGACTTCGGTGCCATCATCCAGGTGCTGCCCGGCAAGGACGGCCTCCTGCACATCTCCCAGATCGCCAAGGAGCGCGTCAACAAGGTCGAGGACTACGTCAAGGAAGGCCAGGTCGTCCGCGTCAAGGTCCTGGAGACCGATGACCGCGGCCGCGTCAAGCTGTCCATGAAGGCCGTGGCGGAGGAAGAGGGTGTTGCCGCCCCGGCCCCCGCCGCCGAAGTGGCCCAGCAACAGCAGCAACAGCAGCAGTAAGCCGCTTCAGCTTGGCGAAAGGGCACCCGCGGGTGCCCTTTTTCATAACCGGTTCCGGAAAAGAAAATGGCGAAGCAGGGCTTCGCCATTCCTCGCTGCGGCTCGCGCAGACGGCTCGCTTGCCTGGCCATTTGCTCGGTGGTGCGGCCGAGCGCTGGTGGGCCCTCGCCGCAAGCAAATGGACAAGTGTTTACTTGGCCATTTGCTTTTCCTTGAGTTCCTCGAGGGTCTTGCAGTCGATGCACAGGGTGGCCGTCGGACGGGCCTCCAGGCGCTTGATGCCGATCTCGACGCCGCACTTGTCGCAGAAGCCGTAGTCGCCCTCGTCGATGCGCCCGAGGGTCTCGTCGATCTTCTTGATGAGCTTGCGTTCCCGGTCGCGGTTGCGCAGTTCGATGGCGATGTCGGTTTCCTGGCTGGCGCGGTCGTTGGGGTCGGCGAAGACCGTTGCTTCGTCCTGCATGGTGTGCACCGTGCGGTCGATGTCCTCGCTGAGCTCCTTCTTGAGGGTCTCCAGGATCTTGCGGAAATGCGCGAGTTGCTTCGCGCTCATGTACTCCTCACCCTTCTTGGGCTCGTAGGGGGGGAAGTGTTTGTGGAGCAGTTCTTCTGCCATTTGTACGCACGTCCGGTGACGAAAAAGGCGATTAAATATCAGAAAGCCAGGGCGGCTGCAACAGATGTTTGTCTGCCGGGGCGGCTCCCTCCTTCTGGCGCGGGTTTCGGGGCGATGGTAAACTGCGCCGCGTTCGGGGCGTAGCGCAGTCTGGTAGCGCATCTGCTTTGGGAGCAGAGGGTCGCGAGTTCGAATCCCGCCGCCCCGACCATTCTACTCATCTTTTGCCGTCGTCGTTCGTTTCTCCCGCAGGGTGCCCGTAGCTCAACTGGATAGAGCAGCTGCCTTCTAAGCAGCAGGTCGGGGGTTCGAGTCCCTCCGGGCACGCCACCCGACGCGCCGCCCATCCCGCCGTAATGCCTCTGTGGGATAATCGGGCTAGCAGAAAAACAGCAGCATCCATGACAAAAGATTCCCCCATACAGTTCAAGGGCACGTCCCTCAAGATCATCCAGGCATTGCTGCGCAGCAGCGATCCCGCCGTTCTCCATGCCGCCCTGGCGGAGCTGACCGGCAACGCGCCGGATTTCTTCGAGAACGACCTGGCAGTGCTCGATTTCACGCCGGCGGAAGAGCTGCCGGCCAGCGCCGACTGGTCCGCCATCCGCGCCCTGCTGCAGGGCTCCGGCCTCAATGCCGTGGCCACCCGCGGCCTGCCGGCAGGGCTGGCCGCCGAAGCCGCCGCCGCCGGGCTGCCACCCCTGCCGGCGGGCGCCCTGGGGCGTCCGGGCAAGGCGGTGACGGAGCAGGCTCCGGCTGCGGCGCCTGTGGTACCCGCGCCGCCCCAGGTGATCGAGGTTCCCGTCGCCGCCCGCACCGCCATCCTCGACAAGCCGCTGCGCTCCGGGCAGCGCTTCTACGCCCGTGGCAGCGACCTGGTGGTGACGGCCATGGTCAGCGCCGGGGCGGAGGTCATCGCCGACGGCAACATCCATGTCTATGCGCCCCTGCGCGGCCGCGCCCTGGCCGGTGCCGCCGGCGACAAGGAAGCCCGCATCTTCACCACCTGCCTGGAGGCGGAGCTGGTCTCAGTGGCCGGCATCTACCGCACCTTCGAGGGCGGCGTGCCCGCCGACCTGGCCCAGAAGCCCGCCACCGTCGGCCTCACCGCCGACGGCACCCTGAACGTCGCCCCCCTGGCTACACGCTAGCCTGGGCTATCCGTCTTCAACAACCTTACAGCGAGATCCCAACGTGACCCGAATCATCGTCGTAACTTCCGGCAAGGGCGGGGTGGGCAAGACCACCACCAGCGCCAGCTTTTCCACCGGCCTTGCCATGCGGGGCTACAAGACGGCCGTCATCGACTTCGACGTCGGCCTGCGCAACCTCGACCTCATCATGGGCTGCGAGCGCCGGGTGGTCTACGACCTGATCAACGTCATCAACGGCGAGGCCACCCTGAACCAGGCCCTCATCAAGGACAAGCACTGCGACAACCTCTACGTGCTGCCCGCCTCGCAGACCCGGGACAAGGACGCGCTGACCGAGGAGGGCGTCGAGAAGGTCCTGCAGGAACTGACCCACCAGGGCTTCGACTACGTGGTCTGCGATTCCCCCGCCGGCATCGAGCATGGCGCCGTGATTTCGCTGACCTTTGCCGACGAGGCCATTGTCGTCACCAACCCGGAAGTTTCCTCGGTGCGCGATTCCGACCGCATCCTGGGCATCCTCCAGGCCAAGTCCCGCCGCGCCCAGCAGGGCCAGGAGCCGGTCAAGGAGCACCTGCTCATCACCCGCTACAACCCGGCCCGGGTCGAAGCCGGCGAAATGCTCTCCTACAAGGACGTGCAGGAAATCCTGCGGGTGCCCATCATCGGCGTCGTCCCGGAATCCGAAGACGTGCTCCAGGCCTCCAACCAGGGCGCCCCGGTCATCCACCAGAAGGAATCCGACGTTTCCCTGGCCTACCAGGACGTCATCGCCCGCTTCCTTGGCGAAGACAAGCCCCTGCGCTTCGTGGATTACGTCAAGCCCGGACTCCTCAAGCGCCTGTTCGGAGGCAAGTGAGATGTCGCTGCTTTCCATGCTTTTCGGCAGCAAGCCGAAAACCGCCCAGGTGGCCAAGGAGCGCCTGCAACTCATCATCGCCCGGGAACGGGATGGCGGCGGCGCCGGCAACGATTTCCTGCCCGACCTGCAGCGGGACCTGATCCAGGTCATCTCCAAGTACGTCAAGGTGAACCCGGACGACATCCGGGTGTCCCTGGAAAAGCAGGACCGCTACGAGGTTCTGGAAGTAAAGATCGAGTTGCCGGAGAAGCCGGCGGTCTGATTAGCGGAGATCGTCCGCCAGGGATTGGCGGACGTCTGCCGGTAGCAGCGTCACCGCCTCATAGAGCGGGTGGCTGACGCCTGCCGAGATCGACGCCCCGCCCCTCGCGGCGATGATCATGGCGTCATCCAAATCGAAACGCAGGAAATGCACCGAGGCCGTCTTCTCCGCCGTCGACCGCGGCAGGTCTTCGTTGGCGATGGCGTAGACGCGGGCGTGGCCGGCGACCTGCATCCAGATGCGTTCCTCGATGCCGACCAGTTGCGCCAGGGCGCGGCGCCTTTCGGCTTCGCTCGGGTATTCGAGCATGAACGTGGCTTTCCAGTTGCGGCCGTCGGGGATGAGGGGGTTGTAGACGTCCAGTTCTTCCTGGATGCCGGCGGGCTCGAAGATGCGCTCGATGCGCAGCATTTCCTGCACCTGGTATTGCATGGTGAGGGCGTCTTCGAAGTAGAGGGCGGCGTGGTCGCCGAGGGGGACGCGGCGGTGCTTCTTATGTTCGATCACCTTGGCGCGGAAGGCGGGACGGATTTCCGCGTATTTTTCCAGGCTGTAGAGGTCGTTGCGGGTGAGGTGGGCCATTGTTCGCGCTCCTTCACAGGCCGTAGGCCAGGCGCAGCAGGGTCATGGGGTGTTGCGGCGGCCGGCCGTCGGCGAGGGCGTGGCCGATGTGGTGGCCGGCCATGGCGCAGTCGCTGCCGTAGTGGTCGGCCTGGGCGTTGCGCACGCGGGCGACCACGGGGGCGACGATCTTCATGGCGGAGGGGTGGAATTCCGTCTTTACGGCGTAGGTGCCGTCGTGGCCGGAGCAGCGCTCGATGGCTTCCACCGTGGTTTCCGGGATCAGCGACAGTACCTCCTTGGTCTTCGGCCCGATGTTCTGCACCCGCTGGTGGCAGGAAGCCTGGTAGGCCACCTTGCCCAGGCCGCGCTTGAAGTCGAGGCGGAGCAGATCCGCCTTGTGGCGCAGCGTGAGGTATTCGAAGGGGTCGAAGAAGGCGGTGCGGACCTTGGCCACGTCGGGGTCGTCGGGGAAGAGCAGGGGCAGTTCCTGCTTGAACATGAGGACGCAGGAGGGGATGAGGGCGGTGAGATCCCAGCCTTCGTCCACCAGCCCGGCGAGGACGGGGATGTTGGCTTCCTTCAATGCCCGCACGGCTTCCAGGTTGCCCAGCTCCAGCTTGGGCATGCCGCAGCAGCGTTCCTTCTCGGCCAGGCGCACGGGGATGCCGTTGTGGGCGAAGACGGCGGCGAAATCGTCGCCGATGCCCGGCTCGTTGCGGTTCATGTAACAGGTGGCGAAGAGGGCGACGCGGCCGCGGGTGCGCTCCGTGGGAATGGCCTGGCCGCTGCCGTCAAGATAGGCGAGGCGCTTGCGCAGGGGTTGGCTGGCGAAATCGGGCAGCCAGGCGTCGGCGTGGATGCCGGCCACCGCCTGCAGGGCCTTGCGGGCCGGGCGCAGGCGGTTGACGGCATTGATGGTCTCGGCCACCACGGGGATGCCGGCCAGGCTGCCGACCCGGTCGGTGCTGGTAAGGACGCGGTCCCGCAGCTTGACGGCGCCCTCCTTGTACTTGACCGCCTTGGCCCGCAGCATGAGGTGGGGGAAATCCACGTTCCAGGCGTGGGGCGGCACGTAGGGGCACTTGGTCATGTAGCAGAGATCGCACAGGTAGCAGTGATCCACCACCTTGTCGAAATCGGCCTTGGCGACGCCGGCCACTTCGGCGTCGCCGGCGGCGTCGACGAGATCGAAGAGGGTGGGGAAGGCGTTGCACAGGCTGACGCAGCGGCGGCAGCCGTGGCAGATTTCGAAGACCCGCTCCAGTTCCTTGTTCAGGGACTCCCGGTCATGGAAATCCGGGTTCCGCCAGTCGAGGGCGTGGCGGGTCGGGGCTTCGAGGCTGCCTTCCTTGAAGGGTGCGGGCATGGTGCTCTCCTCCCTCCGTCCGGGGACGGGATGCCGGTAGATGGGAACCGTTTGAGCTTGCGACTCGATGTTCTCGTTACGCCGTTCGTCCTGAGCTTGCCGAAAGGTGGTGTACCGGGGGCTTCGACAGGCTCAGCCCGAACGGAGGGTTCTTTACCGGGGCGTCACGAATTGAGTTCGTTGAGGGCCTTGGTGTAGCGGTTGGCGTGGGAGCGCTCGGCCTTGGCCAGGGTCTCGAACCAGTCGGCGATCTCGGCGAAGCCTTCNNAGGTGGCCGTGGGCGTGGCCGGTTTCGCCTTCCGCCGTGGAGCGGAACAGGGCGGCGACGTCGTTGTAGCCTTCCACGTCGGCCTTGGCAGCGAAGTACAGGTAGCGGCGGTTGGCCTGGGATTCGCCGGCGAAGGCGTCTTTCAGGTGCTTTTCAGTCTTGGAGCCTTTGAGTTGCATGGTGATCTCCTAAAGGTATGGGAAAAGCCGGTTGCCGGAGGCATCCGTAGCTTCACCCTAGATCACCGCGCGACAGGCTCAAATTGATTATGGCTATGTCGGCGATAGCTGCCGGCAATGGTCAGGCGATGGCGCAGGCTTCCTCGAAGGTGAGCCGTGGGCCGCGGGGGTGGAGCCTGGCCGGGTCGCCGATGCCCAGGTTGCACAGGAAGTTGGATTTGAAGCGGCCGTCGGGGAAGAAGGCGGCGTCCAGTTTGCCGTTGTCGAAGCCGGACATGGGGCCGCAGTCCAGCCCCAGGGCGCGGGCGGCCAGGATCAGGTAGGCCCCCTGCAGCGTGCCGTTGCGGAAGGCGGTGGTGGCGGCCAGTTCGGCGTTGGCCTCGAACCTGGACCGGGCGTCGTAAGCCGGGAACATGGCCGGCAGGTGCTCGTAGAAGCGGCTGTCGGTGGCGATGATCACCGTGGCCGGCGCCGCCATGGTCTTTTCCAGGTTGCCCGGGGAGAGGGCTGGCTTGAGCTTGTCCTTGCCGGCGGGCGTGGTGACGAAGACCAGGCGGGCCGGTTGGCAGTTCATGGAGGTGGGCCCCCATTTCATGAGGTCGTAGAGCTGGCGAAGGATGGCTTCGGGGATGGGCTCGGGGGAAAAGCCGTTATGGGTGCGGGCTTCGGTGAAGAGCTGGGCGAGGGCAGCGGTGGGCAGGGCGGTCATGATGGGTCCTCGGTCGGCCGGGGGCGGCCCCCCGGCCGGCGGGCGTCACTGCTTGATGGCTTCGACGGCGATGGCCAGCGTCACTTCGTCGCTGACGTAGGGCACGTTCTTGCTCATGTTGAAATCGGAACGCTTGATCTTGGTAACGGCGTTGGCGCCAATGGCGTCCTTTTTCACCATGGGGTGGGGCTGGGTGAGGAAGTTGGTGACGGTGAGAGTCACCGGCTTGGTGATGCCCTTGATGGTCAGATTGCCGTCGATGGCCACCGGCTTGTCGCCGTCGAACTTGACGGCGGTGGATTTGAAAGTGATGGACGGGTACTTGGCGGTGTCGAAGAAATCGGGGCCCTGGATGTGTTCGGTGAAGAGGGACGAGCCGACTTCCACCGACTTGGCGTCGATGCTGATGTCCACCGAGCCGGTCTTGGCGGCCCTGTCCCAGACGATGGCGCCGGCGGTCTTGTTGAAGCGGTGGGTCTGGTTGGTGAAGCCCAGGTGGTTGTAGGTGAAGGTGGGGAAGGTGTGGGTCGGTTCCACCACGTAGGTTTCGGGGGCGGCCAAGGCCGGCGCTGCGAGGGCGGCGACGAGGGCGGTGAGGGCGAGCTGTTTCTTCATGGGTGATTCTCCTTGAGGGTGGGGATTACTTGCGGGGGGCCGCAACGATGTGGAACTTGATCTGGACCTCGTTGGCGACGGTGGAAACGTCGGCCCAGGCGCCTTCGCCGAGGGCGAAATCCAGGCGCTTCAAGGTGAAGGCGCCGTCGAAGACGCCGTTGCCGCCTTCCTGGCGGAAGGCCACCGGGGCGACGAGGTCCTGGGTCTTGCCCTTGATGGTGAGCTTGCCGGCCAGCTCGTAGCGGTCGCCGCCGAGGGGCTTGACCGAGCTGGAAACGAAGGTGGCGGTGGGGAAAGCCTTGAGGTTGAACCAGGCCTTGCCCACCACTTCGTCATTGGCGTCCCGGGAGCCGGCGTCGATGCTGGCCAGATCCAGGTCCAGCCGGGCGCTGGCGGCGGCGGGCCGGGCCGGGTCGAAGGCCAGGGCGGCGGTGAATTTCCTGAACCTGCCCTCTACCGGCACCCCCATCTGCCGGGAAGTGAAGGTGAGGGTGCTCTTGTCGGCGAGGACGGTGCCGAAGTCAGCGGCGGCGGCGCTGCCAGCAGCCAGAAGGAGGGCGGCGGCGAGGTAGAGGCGTGGCATGGAAGCTCCTTTCAGCGGGACTTGGCGAGGAAGGGCAACATCCGGCTCAGGATGTCGTCCCGGTCGACGAGGTGATGCTTGATGGCGGCGCCGATGTGGGCGAGGACCAGGGTGGCCAGGGTGATATTGAGGGACAGGTGCACCGCCTTCAGGGCATCGCCCAGGGCCTCGTCCTTGCCCAGCAGGTCGGGGATAGGCAGCACACCGAACCACACCGTCTGGAAGCCCTTGGCCGAACTCATCAGCCAGCCGGAAATCGGAATCGCCACCATGAGCAGGTAGAGCACATGGTGCAGGCCGTGGGCCGCCACCTGCTGCCAGCGGGGCATGGTGTCGGGCAGGGCAGGGGGCCGGTGCCCCAGGCGCCAGGCCAGGCGCACCAGCACCAGCAGGAGGATGCTCACGCCCGCCCACTTGTGCCAGGAATAGACCTTCAGCTTCCAGGGCGAAAGGGGCAGGTCGTGCATGTAGATGCCGACCGAGAAGAGGCCGACAAGGGCGACGGCGATGATCCAGTGGAGGGCCACGGCGGTGCGGGTGTAGCGGGCGGGTGTCATTGCAGCTCCTGGGGGTGGAAGGCGTAGGCGTCCATGGCCAGGACCAGGTTGTCGATGCCGTCGTACAGGCGCTCGGCGGTCCAGGCGGGGCCGGCGGCGCCGAGGGCCACGTGCAGCGGCAGGAGGTGGTCCTCGCCGGGGTGGGCGCGGGCCGCTTCCGGGGCAAGCTGGCGATAATCGATCACGGCCGCGCTGTCGCCGGCGGCCAGACGCTGCCACATCCAGTCGGCGAAGCGGCCGACGTAGGCCGGGCTGCCGGTGCCGTTCAGGCGGGCGATCCCGTAATCCTGCAGGTTATGGGTCAGGTTGCCGGAAGCCAGCACCAGGATACCCTTGGCGAGCAGCGGCGCGAGCGCCCGCCCCAGGGCGAAATGGGCGGCCGGCCCCTGGCCGTGCAGGAGGGAGAGCGGTACCACCGGGATGTCGCCCGCCGGGTACATCTGGCGCAGGGGAATCCAGGCCCCGTGGTCGAGGCCGCGGCCGGTGTCGAGGCGCGCTTGGTAACCGCCCCGGCGCAGGGCCTGCCGCACTTCCTCGGCGGCGGCCAGGCTGCCCCGGGCGGGATAGCGCAGATCGTAAAGAGGGGCCGGGAAGCCCCAGAAATCGTGGATGGTTTCCAGTTCTTCGGCGACGCCCAGGGTGGGCACATCCACCTCCCAATGGGCGCTGACCACGACGATGGCCCGGGGGCGCGGCTGGGCCCGCGCCGCCGCCGCCATGGCCGCTCCCGCCGCGCCAGGAGCGAGGGCGAAGGTGGGGGCGCCGTGGGGGACGAAGAGGGCCGGCAAGGTCGTGTCCATGACGATTGGGTTCATTTGCCGGCGAACAGTTCCTGGGCCAGGCAGGCGAGGGGGCGCGGCGGGTGGCCGACGAGGGCGGCGAAATCGTTGCTGACCCGGTCCAGCTTGCCGGCGGCGACCGCGGAATACATGTTGGCCACCGCCCGGGCCAGCCAGGCGGGCAGGCCGTGGCCGGTCAGGGCCTCGGCGTAGGCATCCTCGCTCACCGGCTGGTAGCGCAGCGGCTTGCCGCTGGCGGTGGCGACGGCGGCGGCCACTTCGTGGTAGTCGTGGGTCGTCTGGCCGGTCAGCTCATAGACCTCCTTCGCCAGCCGCGGCGCGACCGCGGCGGCGGCGATGGCCTCCGCCAGTTCGGCCCGGCTGACGAAGCTGGTGCGGCCGTCCCCGGCGGGGAGGTGGAAGACGCCGGATTCCAGCCCGCCGGCGACGGCCATGGGAAGCAGGTCGGCATACACGGTGTTGCGCAGCAGGGTGACCTTGAGGCCGCTCTCGGCCAGTGTTGCCTCGGTGGCGCGGTGCACGGCGGCGAACTCGGCCGGCGAGTCGGCCGCCACGTCGATAAAGCTGGTGTACAGGATGTGGCCGACGCCGGCGGCCCGGGCGGCGGCGATGGCGTTGCGGTGCTGGGCGATGCGCACGTCCCGGGGGCCGTCGGTGGATACGAGCACCATCTTGTCGGCGCCAGCGAAGGCGGCGGCGAGGGATTCCGGCTGGTCGAAATCCGCCTGGCGGACGGAGATGCCGCGGCCGGCGAGGTCCGCCGCCTTGCCGGCATCACGGACGCTGGCGGCGATCTGCCGCGTGTCGCCGAGGCGGGCGGCGAGGTTGTCGATAATGCGGCGGCCCAGTTGGCCGTTGGCGCCGGTGACGAGGATCATGGGACTCTCCGGGGGCTGTTGTGATGGATGTACTGTAAGCCGGCGGAGAAAGCGAAAATAGGGGACAATTGGCAATTATTTGTTGCGTATGGAGCAACAATGGATCGCCTCGACAGCATGAAAATCTTCGTCCGGGTGGCGGAACAGGGCAGCTTTTCCGCCGTCGCCCGGCAGATGGACGTGGCCCGCTCCGTCGTCACCCGCCAGGTGGCGGCCCTGGAGGCCCACCTGGGCATGCAGCTCCTCACCCGCAGCACCCGCAGCCTGGCCCTGACCAGCGCCGGCCAGGCCTACCTGGAGCGCTGCCGGGAAATCCTCGCCCTGGTCGAAGCGGCGGAGACCGGCCTGGCGGAAGAACGGCAGGTGCCCCGCGGCCTGCTGCGCCTGAGCGTGCCCCTGAGCTTTGGCCTGCGCCACCTGCTGCCCCTGCTCATGGATTTCAACGTCACCTACCCGGAGGTGACGACGGAGGTGGATTTCACCGACCGCCGCGTGAACCTGGTGGAACAGGGGCTGGACATGGCCATCCGCATCACCCAGCGCCCCGATCCGCTGGACGTGGCCCGCCGCATCGGCTCCAGCAAGCTGACGGTGACCGCTTCCCCGGACTACCTGCGCCGCCGCGGGGAACCACGGCATCCGGCCGAACTGGTGGACCACGAATGCCTCATCTACGTGCCGGCGCAACAGGGCGGCTGGCCCTTCATGGTGGATGGCGTGCAGCAGCTCTTTCCCGTGCGCGGCCGCATGCGCGCCAACAACGGCGACGCCCTCGCCGAGGCCGCCATGCGGGGCCTGGGCATCAGTTGCCAGCCCAGCTTCCTCGTCGCCAGCGCCGTCGAAGCCGGCTGGTTGCAGCCCATCCTCGCCGACTACCCCATGCCGGAACTCGGCATCTACGCCCTGCTGCCCAGTAACCGCTTCGTGCCCCATCGGGTGCGGGTGCTGGTGGATTACCTGGCGGAGCGCATCGGCAGCCGACCCTATTGGGAAAGTTGACGGGAACCGGCGGCAGCCGGCGGTTCTCCAAGGAACATCCAACCAGGAGCGCGTTCCATGGCCCTTCGCCCCTTAGCCAGCTTATGCCTGGGCCTCGCGGCCCTTTCCGCCTGGGGCCAGAACGGCGCCGAAGCGAAGGTGCCGGAAACCGGCTCCCCTTCCTTCTGCCTGTTCGAGGTGCCGGCGGACGACGGCAACCGGCGGCGCTGGGTCAATCTGGGCATCGTCCAGTACGTCGATGCCGGCAACAGCGAAGTGAAACTGGTCTTCGGCGGCGGCAACCTGGGCAGCGGCCACGAGGTGCGCATCCCCATGGCCTCCCGGGATGAAGGGCTGGCCTTCATCGCCCGCCTGCGCAAGGCGGCCGGCGAGTGCCGGCAGGGGGCGGCCGGTTAGCCCGGATATTTCTTCAGGGCTTGCCCTTCCCCTGGCCGCCCCCGTGCCCGGCTCCGGCGTTGCCGCCAGCCTTGCCGCCAGCCGCATTGACCGCGCCGCCCGCTGCATGGCCGCCGCCCTGCCCGAAACCGGTGGTGACATGGGCGTTGCCGCCACCTCCCCCGCCGGCGGCGGTGGTGATGCCGGATTTCCCGTGGGCGCTGCCGCCGGTGGCGGTGACAACGCCTTTGCCGCTGCCGCGGGCCGTTGTCGTGCCGGCAGCGGTGACGACGCCGGACGAGGAGGAAGCGGCTGCCGTATTCGCGGGACCATAGGTCTGCTTGCCGCTCATGACGGGACCGAGCTTGACCCCCATGGAATGGGCAATCTGTCCCCAGCCCATGCCGGCAGCGCGCATCTGCAGCACGCCCTGGGTGGTGCCGCCGGGGCCGCTGGTGCCCACCAGGGCGCCCTGAAGCTGGGCCGGCGTGGGATTGGTGACCCCCTGGCTGGCGAGCTGCGCCCGGGCCAGGGAGAGGGCGATGCGGATGTTGCCGTAGCCCATGGGCTTGGTACCCGGCGAGAAAGTGGTGGTCGGGGCCGGCGTGCCGCCGGGGGAGGGCGGCGCGTAGGGGTCGGTGAGGGTGATCGGCGTGCCGGTGCGCAGGCCATTGACCAGGGCCGTGGCGTTTTCCGGGGAGCCGGCCAGGTCGGTGAAATTCGTCACCAGCTTGCTGGTGGGGACGGCGGCGGTTGCCGGAACCGGGGCCGCGCCGGGCGGCGGGGTCTGGGCGAGGGCGGTGGTGCCGGCGAAGGCCAGGGCGACGAGGCAGGCGGCAAGACGGAGGCGATTCGGATTCATGGCGGGTCTCCTTTCTATCCTCGGCCGAAGGCGGCTTCGGTCTGGTTGATGATTTCCACGGCGGTGGCGGAATCGACGACCATGCCGCCATCCTTGCGAGCCACGGCGCGCATGCGCGTGGTGTTGGGGGTCAGCGCTTCCAGTTCGATCTCGATGTTGCGGTCCCCGGCCCGGGCGGTGATGCGTTCGCCCAGTTCGATCTTTTCCGTCCCTTCCGGCTTGATGGCCATCTTCTTCAGGGCGGCCAGGACGGCGCTGCGCACCCGCGGCAGGGGTGCCGTGAAGGTGCGGTAGGCGAGGCCGCCCATCTGGTGGGAGGCGGCGACGCCGCCGCCGACCCCGGCGGCGGTGAGGGCTACGCCGGCACAGCCGGCGAGAGACGACAGGGATACGGCGAGGATGACAAGCGGTGCAACACGAAGCGACATGGAAGCTGGCGAGAAAGATACTGCTTTGATTCTACGCCTTGCCGCCTCATGGCAGGCAATCCGTCAGGTCGCCGCCGGCAGGCGCATCGCCGTTCCCACCCGCAGGGCGGTGAAGATGGCCAGGGCCTGCAGGAGGGCGACGCCCACCAGCACATCGCCGAAGCGCCGGCCGTCCATGAGGCCGCCGAAGGCCAGGGGGGCGATGGCCAGTCCGGCGTCGAGGCCGGAATAGACGAACCCGTAGACCCGCCCGTAGGCGGCCTGGCCGAAGCGGGCCGTGGCGGCCCGGCGCACCAGCAGGTCGCGGGAGGGGCCGGCGATGCCCACGCAGAAGCCGATGGCGGCCATGACGGGCATGGCCGCCCAGCCCGGCGGCAGGCCGCTGGCGAGCAGGACGGCGAGGCCGGCGGCGGCCCCCAGGGCGGCGGCGATGAGGCGGTCGTGTTCTCCCTTCTGGGCCAGGAAGCCGCCGCTGAGGATGCCGGCGGCGCCGCCCAGCAGGTACGCCGAAAGGGCCGTGGCGGCGGCGGCCAGGCTGAGGCCGTAGAGGTTCTGCAGGATGGGCGGGGCGAAGTTCTGGATGGCGCCGAAGGCCGAGGTGATGAGAAAGAAGAAGGCGAAGCACATCCATACCGCCGAGGAGCGCAGGAAGGCGAAGGGAGAGACGGCCAGGGTGGCGTGGGCGGAGGCGGAATGGCCGGCCGGGTCGGCCAGGGTGCGCCGGCGCCAGACGAGCAGGGCGAGGGCCAGGGTGGCCACGCCGGCAGCGCCGAGGGCTGCCCAGCGCCAGCCGGCGGCGCTGGCGATGGCGGTGAGGAAGAGGGGCGCCGCCGCCCAGCCGAGGTTGCCGGACAGGCCGTGGACGGAGAAGGCGTGGCCGAGGCGGGCCTGGGATACATGGCGGTTGAGGACGGTGAAATCGGCCGGATGGAAGACGCTGTTGCCCAGGCCGGCCAGGGCCGCCACGGCGATCAGGGCGAAGTAGCCGTCGGCCACGGCGAGGAGCAGGCTGGCCGCCACGAAGCAGCCGATGCCGCCGGCCAGGACGCGGGCGGCGCCGAAGCGGTCCACGAGAAAGCCGGCCAGGGCCTGGCCGATGGCGGAGACGACGAAGAAGGCCGTCATGGTGGCGCCGATGCCGGTGAAGCTGAGGCCGAAATCCGCCATCAGCCAGGGGAAGAGGGGCGGCAGGAGGAGGTGGAAGAAATGGGAGACGCCGTGGACGAAGCCGACCAGGGAGATGGTCTCGACGTCCTGGCTCCCGGCGGGAGGCAGGGTGGCGGTGGTCATTGTCGTGTTCTCTGGGGGTGGGGCAGGATGAAGTGTAGGCCCTTCGGGCTTGACGTTAACGCGATAACAAGACAATTATTATCGCGATGCTGACACATCTGCCCTTCGATCCGGTACCCCGCCGGGCGCCGACCCCGGACGAGCCGGTCACCGTCAATCTGCGGCGGCCGCCGCCGGACGTCGTCATTCCGCCCCACAGCCACGATTGGGCGCAACTGGCCTTTCCCCTCCAGGGCGGCATGCGCATCTCGGCGGCGGGCATGGCCTGGGTGGTGCCCTCCTTCCGGGCGGTGTGGATTCCGCCCAGCATCGAGCATTCGGTGGTGATGCTGGGGCAGGTGGAATTGCGCACCGTCTATGTCGCCCCCTGCGTGGCGCCGCTGCCCCTCGACGCCTGCACGGTGATCGAGGTTTCCGATCTCCTGCGGGCCCTCATCGAAGCCCTGCCGGCGGCGGCTGGCGAGCCCGAGCGGCGGGATATCATCATCCGCCTCCTGCTGGCGGAGATGCGGCGGGCGCCGCCCCTGTCCCTGGGCCTGCCCCTGCCGGCGGACCGGCGCCTGCAGGCCCTGTGCGACACCCTCATGGAAGACCCGGCCTCGCCGCTTTCCCTGGAAGAATGGGCAGGCCGGGTGGGGGCCAGCGAGCGGACCCTGGCCCGGCTTTTCCAGAGCGAGTTGAAGATGAGCTTCGGCGCCTGGCGCCAGCAATTGCGCCTGGCCCGGGCCCTCGACCTCATCGGTCGCGGCCGTCCTCTCGGCCAGGTGGCGGCGGAACTGGGCTATGCCAGCCAGGCGGCCTTCTCGGCCATGTTCCGCCGGGCTTTCGGCGTGCCACCCAGCCGATTTCTGGCGGAGAAGGAAGCACGGGCTACTTGAGCAGCCCCTCGGCGCCCATGGCCTCCCGCACCGCCGGCCGGGCCGCCACCCGCTCCAGGTAGGCGGCGACGTTGGGCCAGGGCGCCAAGTCGATCTTCATGGGCCGTGCCCAACTGGCGATGGTGAACAGGTAGGCGTCGGCGACGCAGAAGCGCTCGCCGGTGAGGTAGTCGCGGCCGGCCAGGGCGTCGTTGACGAAACCCAGGCGGCGCTCGATGGCGGCCCGGGCCGCGGTTTTCCAGTCGTCCGAGGCGTCGGGGCGGAAGAGCGGGGAGAAGCTCTTGTGCAACTCGGTACCGATGAAGGTCAGCCATTCCTGGACGCGGGCCCGCTCCAGGGTGCCGGCGGGGGGCAGGAGGCCGGCTTCCGGCTTCTGGTCCGCCAGGTACTGGACGATGGCCGGGCCTTCCGTGAGGACTTGGCCATCATCGAGCTGCAGGGCCGGCACGTAGCCCTTGGGGTTGATGCCGTAATAGTCGGCGCCGCCGGCGGTGGTGTGGGTCTTCAGGTTCACCCGCTCGGTGGCGTGGGGCAGGCCCAGTTCGCACAGGACGATGTGGGGCGAGAGGGAGCAGGCGCCGGGGCTGTAGTACAGTTTCATGGTGTCTCCTTCGTTTGGCTGAGTGCGATTAGATGGGGGGTGGGGTGAAGAAGGTTCCTTGGATGCGCGGCTGGCTTTGTCTCGCCGCCTTGGCGGCAGGCTGCGCCTGGGGCCCGGCGGCGGCCGACGTGCCGGCGCCGGAGGCGGCCACCCAGCCGGGAGCCGTGCAGCGCCGGGTGGGCGCCGACTTCATGGTGGTGACGGCCCACCCGCTGGCCAGCGAGGCGGCTGCCGAGGCCATCGGCGCCGGCGGCTCGGCGGTGGACGCGGCGGTGGCGGCGCAAATGGTGCTGACCCTGGTGGAGCCCCAATCCTCCGGCATCGGCGGCGGCGCCTTCCTGCTCCACTTCGACGGGCGCAGCCTGCGCGCCTTCGACGGCCGCGAGACGGCGCCCCGGGCGGCGATGCCGGAACTGTTCCTCAAGCCCGACGGCACGCCCATGGCCTTCGCCGAAGCCGTCGTCGGCGGCCGGTCGGTAGGCACCCCGGGGGTGCTGCGCCTGCTGGAGATGGCCCATCGCCGCTTCGGGCGCCTGCCCTGGGCGGACCTCTTCCAGCCGGCCATCCGCCTGGCGGAGGAAGGCTTTCCCGTGGGCCCCCGCCTGCACGCCCTGCTGGAAAAGGAAAAGGACCTGGTGCGCGACCCGGCGGCGCGGGCCTATTTCTATCGTCCCGACGGCAGCCCCTGGCCGGTTGGCCATGTCCTGCGCAACCCGGCCCTGGCGGCGCTGCTGCGGCGGGTGGCGGCGGAGGGGCCGGACGCCTTCTACGTCGGCGCCGTGGCCCGGGACATCGTGGACAAGGTGCGCAGCCACTCCGCCAACCCGGGGCTGCTCGACGCCGACGATCTCTCCGGTTACTGGGCGGTGACGCGGGAGCCGGTATGCCTGCGCCACCACCTGGACCGGGTGTGCGGCTTCCCGCCGCCGTCCTCCGGCGGCATCGCCGTCGGCCAGATTCTCGGCATCGCCGGCCGCCGTGGCATCGCCGCCCATCCGCCGGTGGCCGGGGAGCCGGACCCGGCCGCCGTCCACCTCTTTGCCGAGGCGGGCCGGCTGGCCTTCGCCGACCGGGAAGCCTACGTCGCCGACCCGGCCTATTTCAGGACGCCGGCGGGGCTCCTCGACGATTCCTACCTGGATGCCCGTTCCCGCCTGATCGGCGAGACCAGCCTGGGCAAGGCCCGTCCCGGCCGCCTGCCGGGGGCGCCCCGGGGCGCGGCGGACGCCACCGAGGAGCGGCCGGCCACCTCCCATCTTTCCGTCGTCGACCGCCAGGGCCAGGCGGTGGCCATGACCACCACCATCGAGGCGGGCTTCGGGGCGCGGTTGATGGTGCACGGCTTCCTGCTCAACAACCAGTTGACCGATTTTTCCTTCCTCCCGACGGGGGAGGGCGGCCCCGTGCCCAACCGGGTGGAGGGGGGCAAGCGGCCGCGCTCATCGATGGCGCCGACCATGGTCTTCGGACCCGACGGCCGGCTCAAGGCGGTGCTCGGCTCCGCCGGCGGCCCCTGGATCATCCAGCACGTGGCCAAGACCCTGGTGGCGATGCTGGACTGGCGACTGGACCCGGCGGAGGCTGTCGCCCTGCCCAATTTCGGCAGCCGCAACGGACCGACGGAAATCGAGGCCGGTTACGCCGAGTCTGCCCTGGCGGCGGAGTTGCGGCGGCGGGGACACGAGGTCGGGGAAACGGCGGTGCCGTCCGGGCTGGCGGTCATCCTGCGCACGCCGGAGGGCTGGGTGGGGGTGGCCGATCCGCGGCGGGAGGGGATGCCGGTCGGCCATTAGGGGACCGTTTCTGGCGGGCTGCCGGGCAAGGGCGTAACATCGGCCATGGATGGACGCGCGAATAATTCCCCGGGAGGTCAGGCCATGAAGTTCCACTGGCATTCGCTGCGCACGCGGCTGGTGGTCGGCGTGCTTTGCGCCACCGTCCTCGTCCTGTGGCTGGCCGCCTATTTCATCGGCCGCCACTTGCGGGCGGACATGGAGGCCGTGATCTCGGCCCAGCAGTATTCGGCAGTTTCCCTGGTGGCGGCGGAGATCGACCGGGCGGTGCGCGAGCGCATCGCCGTCCTGCGCCAGATCGCCGGGCCTCTGGCCGACCGGCGCTTTAGCCAGCCGCGGGAGGCCCAGCGCTATCTGGAGGAGCAGGGGGGGCTGCTCCCGCTCTTCAACTGGGGCGCCATCATCGTCGACGCCGAAGGGACGGCCGTCGCCAGCATTCCCGGCGAACTTGGGCGGGTGGGCACCCGATACGGGGATCTGTTCTTCCTGCGGCAGGTTTTCGCCAGCGGCGAGCCCCTGGTCACCGAGCCCCTGGTCGGGCGGGCCACGGGGGTGCCGGTGGTGACCGTGGTGGTACCCATCCGGGACGGCGGCGGCAAAGTGCTGGGGGCGGTTTTCGGCATCACCAACCTGGAGCAGCCCAACTTCCTCGACGAGATCAGCACCGCCAAGTACGGGCAGACCGGCGACTTCCTGCTGACGGCGCCGCAGTCGCGGGTCTTCATCGCCGCTTCCGACAAGCGGCGGGTGATGAAGTCCGGCCCGCCCCGCGGGGTGAACCCGGTGTACGACCGCTATCTCGACGGCGCCGAGGGGTCCGGGGTGGCCGTCAGTTCGCGGGGTGTGGAGGAATTGTCGTCGTCCCGGCGCATTCCCGCCACCGGCTGGCTGATGCAGGCGGTCCTGCCGACGGAAGAAGCCTTTGCCCCCATCCGCAGGGTCCAGCAGCATCTGCTGCTGACCTCGCTCTTCCTCACGCTCCTGGCCGGCGGCCTGGCCTGGTGGTGGCTGCGCCGCCAGCTGGCGCCCCTGGAGGAAGCGGCCGGGTTGCTGGGCCGCATGGGCAGCGGCGCGTTGCCGCGACAGCCCTTGCCGGTGCGCCGGGATGACGAGATCGGCGAACTGGCCCGGGCTTTCAACGGCCTCCTCCGGGCCATCGTGGAAAAGGAGGCGGAGGCGGCGGAAAACGAGGCCAACCGCCGGGTGCGCAAGATCCTGGCCCATGTGCCCAGCATGGTCTTCCAGTACCGCCTCCACGCCGACGGCAGCGGTTCCTTCCCCTTCGCCAGCGAGGGGGTGCGCGCCATCTACGGCGTCGCCGCCGAGGAACTCGAACACAATGCCCGCACCATCCGGCGCATGGTGCATCCCGATGACCATCGGCGCTTTTTCGATTCCCTGCACGCGTCGGCCAGGACCCTGGAGCCCTGGGCGGTGGATTACCGCATCGTCCTGCCCGACGGACAGACGAAGTGGCTGCACGTGGACGCGGTGCCGGAGAAGAACGAGGCTGGCTTCGTCACCTGGTACGGTTCCGTCACCGACATTTCCGCCACCAAGGCCCTGGAACAGGAACTGGAGGTGCACCGCCACCATCTGGAGGATCTGGTGGCCCGGCGCACGGCCGAACTGGCCGGCGCCAAGGAGGCGGCGGAGGCGGCCAACGTGGCCAAGAGCGCCTTCCTCGCCAACATGTCCCACGAGATCCGCACGCCCTTGAACGCCATTACCGGCATGGCCTACCTCATCCGCCGCGCCGGCGTGCCGCCCGCCCAGGAGGAGCGCCTCGACCGCATCGACGCCGCCGGCCGCCACCTGCTGGAAACCATCAACGCCATCCTCGACCTGTCCAAGATCGAAGCGGGCAAGTTCAGCCTGGCGGAAGGCGAGGTGGCCCTCAACGCCATCATCGCCAACGTCGCCTCCATGGTGGGCCTGCGGGCCGAGGCCAAGGGGCTGGCGGTCGAGATCGATGTGCCCCTGCTCCCCGCCGGGTTGCTGGGCGACGCCACCCGCCTGCAGCAGGCCCTACTCAATTACGCCACCAACGCCGTGAAGTTCACCGAAAAGGGTCGGGTCGTGCTGCGCGCCCGGGTGGAGGCGGAAGACGCCGACAGCGTCCGGGTGCGTTTCGAAGTCGAGGACACCGGCATCGGCATTGCGCCGGATCGCATCGACCGGCTGTTCCTGGCCTTCGAGCAGGCGGACAGTTCGATCACGCGCCGGTATGGCGGCACCGGCCTGGGCCTGGCCATCACCCGCAAGCTCGCCCGCCTCATGGGGGGCGATGCCGGGGTGGAGAGTACGCCGGGAGCGGGCAGCCGCTTCTGGTTTACCGCCAGCCTGAAACGGGGGCAGCGGCCGGCTGTGGCCCCCCCGCGTGCCGCGGGCACGGCCGAGGCGGCGCTGAAGCAGGGCTACGCTGGAAAACGCGTCCTCCTGGTGGAGGACGAAATCATCAACCGCGAGGTGGCCCTGGACATCCTGGCCGACGTCGGGCTGGTGGCCGATTGTGCCGAAAACGGCCAGCAGGCGGTGGACATGGCGGCCGCCGGCAGCTACGACCTGATCCTGATGGACGTCCAGATGCCGCGCCTGGATGGCCTCGAGGCCACCCGGCGCATCCGTGCCCGGCCCGGCGGCGGTGCCGTTCCCATCGTCGCCATGACCGCCAATGCCTTCGCCGAGGATCGGCAGCAGTGCCTGGCGGCCGGCATGAACGATTTCATCGCCAAGCCCCTGGAACCCGAGGCCTTTTTCGCCACCCTGCTGGCCTGGCTCTCCGGCAGGCTGGCGGTGGGGGCGGCGACGGCACCCCGCCCGCCCGAGGCGGGCCGGCCCAACTGAGGCGGCGGCGCCGCCGGTCCGTGGCCGCTGACAAAATTCCGCCATCTCCGGCCGGATGTGCTTGAATGATCCTATGACACTGCTGCGCATCGTCATCCTGTGGGGAGTCGTCCTGCTGGCGGGGTGTGCCCGGGCCGGGGCGCTGCCCCTGGAGCGCATCGTCCTGCCGCCGGGCTTCGCCATCGAATTGCTGGCGAGATTGCCCAACGCCCGGGCCATGGCCCTGGGGGCTGGCAACGTCCTGTACGTGGGCTCCATGGACGAGGGCAAGGTCTATGCCCTGGAACTGGACGAGGGCTGGCGGGTTCGCCGCCAGCACGTCATCGCCAGCGGCCTCCGGCTGCCGGTGGGCGTGGCCTGGCGGGACGGCAGCCTGTACGTTTCCGCCGTCGAGCGCATCCTGCGCTTCGACGGCATCGACCGCCGCCTCGACGACCCGCCGCCGCCGGTGGTGGTGACCGACCGCCTGCCCAGGGAAACCGCCCACGGCTGGCGTTTCATCGCCTTCGGACCGGACGGCTGGCTCTACGTGCCGGTGGGGGCCCCCTGCAACGTCTGCGCCCCGGACCCGGACCGCTATGCCGCCATCTTCCGCCTGAAGCCGGACGGCTCGGCCCTGGAGGTCGTTGCCCGGGGCGTGCGCAACAGTGTCGGCTTCGACTGGCGACCGGGCAGCGGCGAGCTGTGGTTTGCCGACGTCGGCCGCGACTGGCTGGGGGACGATGCTCCACCGGACGAGCTCAACCGCCTGGAGCGGAAGGGGCAGCACTTCGGCTACCCCTACTGCCACGGCGGCACCCTGGCCGACCCCGAATTCGGCGGCCAGCGGTCCTGCCGCGACTTCACCCCGCCGGCCCGGAACCTGGGCGCCCACGTGGCGCCCCTCGGCCTGCGCTTTTACAATGGCAACCAGTTTCCGCCGGCCTACCGTGGCCAGATCTTCATCGCCGAGCACGGCTCCTGGAACCGCAGCCGCAAGGTGGGCTACCGCATTAGCCTGGTGCGCGTCGCCGACGGCCAGGCGGTCGGCTACGAGCCCTTCGCCACCGGCTGGCTGCAGGGGGAATCCGCCTGGGGGCGCCCGGCCGACGTGCTGGTCCTGCCCGACGGCTCCCTGCTGGTTTCCGACGATGCCGCCGGGGCCATCTACCGCATCACCTATTCATCCGAACGAAAGAAGACGCCATGAATGACGAAAAACTCACCGACGCCGATCTGGACCGCCTGGAAGAACTGCTGGAGGGGCCGCTGTTCGATGGCGAAGCCATGCGCCTGGACGAAATCCAGGCCATGCTTTGCGCCGTGGCCAGCGGCCCCCGGGAGGTAGCTGCCGACGATTGGCTGGCGGAGGCCCTGGGGAGCAACATTCCGCAGGGGCCGGAGGGCGACGAGGCGGTGGCGTTGCTGGTGCGGCTGGCGGCCGAGATCGCCGCCGCCCTGGCTGCCGGGGAAACGGTGGCGCCGGTGCTCTACCCGGTGGAGGAAAATTCGGACGAATACGACTACGCCACCTGGGCCGACGCCTACGTCTTCGGCGCCGGCCTGTCGGGGGACTGGTACGAAGCGGCGGGCAAGCATGCCGAGGACCTGTCCGAACTGCTCGAACCGATGTTCCTGCTCAACGGCATGCTGCGGGAGGACGTGGAAGCGGCCGGCGAGCGCTGGTTCTCGCCCGCCGAGGAAGCCCGCCTGGTGGGGGAAACCCGGGAGGGGCTGCCGGACATCGTGCAGGCCTTGTACGACTTCTGGCGCAGCAAGCAGGAAACCGTTACCGTCCGCCACGATACGCCCAAGGTGGGGCGCAACGATCCTTGCCCCTGCGGCAGCGGCAAGAAGTTCAAGCAGTGCTGCGGCCATCCCGACCGCCTGAACTAACTGATCGGGGCGTGGACAAAAAAAGCCAGGGCAAGCCCTGGCTTTTTTGCGGCGGAACGCCGGATTACTTCTTGCCCTTGGGCGCAGCGGCCTTGGTGGCCTTCAGGGTGGCTTCGGTGGCGGCGGCGACGCTGGCTTCGGCCACTTCGGCAACCTGCTTGGAGGCCTTGCTGATGCCGTCGATGGCGTTGTTGGCGGCGGCCATGGCGGACTTCACCACGGCGACGACGGGCTCGGAACCGGCGGGGGCGCTGGCCAGGGCCTTGTCCACCAGGCCGGAGACCTTGGCGTTGGCTTCGGCGACCTGGGATTCGACGGCCTTGGCCAGCTTGTCCTTGGTTTCGGTGGTGATGGCGTACACGTTGCGGGAGTAGGCCAGGCCCTGCTCGATGGCGGGAGCGGCCAGGCTCTGCTGCAGGGCGACGAAGGACTGGACGTCCTTGGCGCCGAGGAGGGCGGAGGCGTTGGCGAAGGAGGTCTCGACCAGGGAACGGGTGGCGTTCAGGTTGAGGGTGGCCAGACGCTCGATGCTGTCGAAGGCGGTGTTGGCGAAGAAGAGGGCGGAATCGACGCCGGCCTTGGCGAAGTCTTGGGCGGAAACGGTCATGATGGGCTCCTGAAAAGTTGGGTTCTGGGTCTTGCAAATCGCATGTTGCACTGCAACATGGCTTTATTGTATGTCCGCTTTCGCCGTTGTCAACAACTTTTTGTGCGTTGCACCAAAACAATCATTTCCCGCCCCGGCCGGGGTCAGCGGGCGCCCCAGGGCTGGATCGGTACCGTCGAGATGGCGTTGGCCGGGGCGCCTTCGATGACCTTGCGGCTGATGGCCAGGTAAACCAGCACGTTGCGCTTCTGGTCGAAGAAGCGGGTGACCTTGGTTTCCTTGAAGAGGACCGAGGTGTCCTCGCTGAAGACCACCTCGTCCCTGGGCAGTTTTGCCGGCAGGGCGATGGGGCCCACCTGGCGGCAGGCCAGGGAGAACTGGGAGGGGTCTTCGGCCAGGCCGAAGCTGCCCGCCACGCCGCCGGTACGGGCCTGGCTCACGTGGCAGGTGACGCCCGGCACCCGGGGGTCGTCGAAGGCGTAGATGCAGACGCGATGGTTGGCGCCGATGAGCTTCCAGGCGGTGGTGACGCAGCCGACTTCCTCGCCGGCGGCAGGGAGGGCGAGGGCGGCGGCGAGGAGAGGAACGAGGCGTTTCATGGCGGGCTCCAGCGAAGGGGTTGCAGGCGGGCCACGTACTTGGCGAGGAGCTTGTAGATGTCCCGGTCGAACGGGGGGCGGGGCGCCGCCAGCAGGGCGGCGGCTTCCTCGTCGCTGCGGGCCGTGCCCAGGTAGCGCCAGCCGTCGACGAGATGGGCTTCATCCTCCTCCCGCAGGCAGGCGGGGCCGGAGAAGGGCCAGGATACCAGCTTGAGGCCGGCGAGAGCCCCCACCAGGCGCAGGGTGTGGCGGGCGATGGGCTCCCGGCCGACGCAGGCACCCTTGCAGCGGCGCACCTGGAAGCCGAAGCAGGGCTTGCCGGGGGCCGCTTTCTCCAGGCCCAGCAGTAGGTCGCAGAGATTGTGCTCCTCGGCCAGGGCGCGGAGCACATCGGTAGCTTCCTTGCGGTTGCGGAAGAGGCCGTAGCACGAGCCGCTCAGGCCGAAATCCACGTCCTGGGCCAGGGCCAGCCGGGGGCGCAGCCAGCCCTGCCCCTCGTCGCCGAGCTGCCAGGTGCAGGTTTCCTCGTTGCGGCGCAGGAGGCGGTTGTGGGTGGGTTGCAGTTCCTTGACCAGGGCGGCTTCCTTGAGGAGGGCGCCGACCTCGCCGGCGGTCTCGATCCAGTCGATGCGCCTCACCTGCTGGGCCAGGGCCATTTCCCGCGCGTTGGCATGGTCGGCGGCGAAATGGGAGAACACCCGCTGGCGCAGGTTCTTGGCCTTGCCGACGTAGAGGGGGAGATCGTTCTCGCCGTAGAAAAGGTAGACGCCGGAGCCGTCCGGCAGGTCGTCCACCAGCGCGGCGTCGAGATGGGCGGGCAGGCTGGGGTGGGCGTTGAGCTTGGCGAGGGCGTCGGCCACCGCTTCCGGGCCGGGGGCGGCATGGACCTTCTGCCAGAACTGGTGGATGAGCTGGGCGTCGGCCAGGGCCCGGTGGCGGGCGGCGGCGGCCAGGCCATGGCGCTCCACCAGGGAGTCGAGGTTGTGGCGCTTGTGTTCGGGGAAGAGGGTGCGGGAGAGCTTGACGGTGCAGAGCACCGGTGCCCGGAAGGGGTGCCCCAGCCGCTTGAACTCGTTCTTGAGGAAGGAGTAGTCGAATCGGGCGTTGTGGGCGATGAAGAGCCGCCCCTCCAGCCGGCGCTTTACCTCCTCGGCTACGGCGGCGAAGGGCGGGGCGTCGGCCACCATGGCGTTGGTGATGCCGGTGAGTTGTTCGATGAACGGGGGAATGCGGGTTTCCGGATTCACCAGTTGCTGCCATTCGCGCACCGTGCCGTCGGGGTCGACTTCGACGATGCCGATTTCGGTGATGCGGTCGGCGGTGGCGGTGGCGCCGGTGGTTTCCAGGTCGACGAAGGCGAGGGGTTTCACGGGGAAGGGGGAAGCGTGGGCAGACGCCAATGATACGGGCTTTGCCGGGCGCTTCCCATCCTGTCGCAGCCGCCGGCCCGGCATGGACTGGCGGGGGTTCCCTGTGGCATGCTGCCGCTTGATTGCAAGGGGGAGCGACCGTGATGCACCGGGGAGGACTGAAGATACTGATCGTCGACGACAGCGCGTCCATGCGCTCGCTGCTGCGCTCCATCGTGCGGACCGACGGCCACGAGGTGGTCGGCGAGGCGGCCGACGGGGCGGCGGCGGTGGCGGCGGTGGAACGCCTCAAGCCGCAACTGGTCACCCTCGACGTGGAAATGCCCAACGCCGACGGCTTCGGCGTCCTCGCCGAGATCGTGCGCAGCCAGCCGGATACCCAGGTCCTCATGGTCAGTGCCTCCGACGATCCCCACAGCCGCAAGCGCGCCTTCGACATCGGGGCCGTCGGCTACGTCACCAAGCCCTTCAACGCCGGGCAGATCCTCGACAGCCTGCGGCAGATCGGCCTGGCCGTGGGCAAGCGGCCGCCACCGCGGCAGCCGGCCGCGCCGGCCGGATCCTGCCTGATCGTCGACGACAACCGGGCCATCCGCGGCCTGCTGCGGGCCATTCTCGAAGGCATGGGGGTGGTCGTGAAGGATGAGGCGGGGGACGGCGCCGCCGCCCTGCCGCTGCTGGAAAGCCACCAGCCCGACTTCGTCTGCCTGGACATCGACCTGCCGGGCAAGGACGGCCTGCAGGTCCTGGCCGAGATCAAGGCGGCCCGGCCCCAGACCAAGGTCATCATGATCACTTCCTTCACCGACCGGGACACCATCACCCGGGCCATCGGCCTGGGGGCCGGGGGCTACATCCTCAAGCCCTTCGACCAGGAGAAGGTGCAGGCGATGGTGCGCCGGCTGGTCGGCTGAGCTACCGGGGCGCCATGCGCGGCGCCGTGTCGCGCAGGATGAGGCTGGGAGAGGAAAAGGGCGCCAGGCGTTCGAGGAAATCCAGCAATTCCAGCACCGGCGAGTTGCGGAAGAACTTGGCGGCGGGAATGTCCATCCACAGGCGGTCGGCCCAGGCGTAGAGCTCGTGGGGGGTGTCGCCGAAGCCGTCGCCGTCGCGGTCGAAGCCTTCGTAATCGTCCCAGATGTTGCCCCACCATGTGTCGTTCATGGGGTCGCCGTCGCCGATGATGGTCACCGGCCAGAGGTTGCTCCGGAAATGGTTGTCGATGGCGATGTGGCCGCCCTTGGCGCCGTAGAAATAGACGCCGGTGACGTTGTGGGCGATGCGGTTGCCGATGAAGACGATGCGGTTGATGGGATTCATCGGCGAATCGGCCATGATGCCGTGGGCGCAGTGGACGATCTCGTTGCCCTGGACGAGGGCCGCCGAGGTTTCCTTGAGGGCGATGCCGGCCCCCGAGGCGTCCATGGCGTGGAGGATGCGGTTGTTGCGGATGACAAGGCCCTCGGAGTTGAGGGCAACGATGCCGGTGGAATTGTGCTCGAAGCGGTTGCCTTCCACCAGGCTGCGGTGGGCGAAGAGGAAGTTGAGGGCGCGCCGGCTCTCGCGCACGGTGTTGCCGACGAAGCGGTTGCGGGGCGAATTGGTGACGGTGATGTCGCGGATCCGGCGGACGTCGTTGCCTTCCAGCAGGTTGCCGGTGCTGTACCAGAGACGGATGCCGTCGCCCCGCTCGGCGGCGTCGACGGCCAGGGAGCGGATGCGGTTGCCGCGCACCACGCTGTCGTTGCTGCGGTGCAGGGAAATGCCGAAGAGCACGTCCTCGACGACGTTGTTCTCGATGAGGTTGTGGTTGCCCTCCACCATCAGGCCGCCGTCGAGGGCGTCGTGGGAGTGGCCGCTGTTCTTCAGCGTCAGGCCGCGCAGGGTGACGCCGCTGGCCCGGACGGTGAGCACCGTGCCCTTTCCGCCGCCGTCAATGATCGCCTGGCCGCCACCGTCCAGGGTGATGGCCTTGGCGATGACCGCCGGGCCGGCATAGGTGCCCGGCGGCAGGCGCACCACGGCGCCGGGCAGGGCCACGTCGAGCCAGGGCTGCAGAGGCTGGGCCGCCCAGGCGCCGGCGGCGGCGAGGCAGCCTGCGAAAAGTGACAGGAATCTCGTCATGCTGCCGGATTTCGCCACAAAAGGCGCCTGCCGGCATGAATCTGGATCAAGGAAGCAGCGCTATTCCCAGTGGTCGGTGATGTCGTTGGCCCAAGTGGTGGCCTTGATGAGGGCCCGGTTGACCTGGTCCGGGTCGAGGCCGGCGGGCACGGTCAGGGCGTCCAGGGCGGCGATGTCGGCCTCCTCGCAGGCGGCGGTGACGGCGAGCAGCGGGGCATAGGGGCCGCTGCCCTCGAGGAGGGCGTTGCGCACGTTGGCGGGCAGGGGCACCTGCTCCAGGGCCTGGGGCAGGGGCATGCGCAGGAGCCGGTCGAGGCGCGAGAAGACGCCGGTGATGAAGAGATGGTCGGCCTCCGCCGCCGGGAAGCGGTCGGCGCCGAGCAGTTCCAGCATGCGGCCGCGGGCCAGGGCGCTTTCCACCAGCAGCCAGTCGGTGAAATCCGGTTCCTTGACCGAGAAAAGCAGCACCGACAGCCAGCGGGCCAGCCGCTGGCGGCCGAGCATGACCAGGGCCTGATCGATGGAGGAAATGGGCCGGGAAAGGCCCACCGCCGCGGAATTGAGATAGCGCAGGATGCGGAAGGTGAGCAGCGGATCCTTCTTCAAAGCGTCGGCGACGACAGCGGTATCGGCGTCGCTCTGCACCAGGTTGAAGAGGTGGAGAAGGTGCAGCTTGTGGGGATCGCCCTTGGCCTCCTCGGGCTTCTCCGCGGTGGCGGCGAAGGGGCCGTGGAAGAACCCGAAATGGCACTGGTAGCAGAGGCGGAAATCGTCGTGGCTCTCGATGTTCAGGGCGAGCAGGGCCATGGCATGGCGCACCTCTTCGCTGCGCAGGGCCACCGAAAAGTCGCGGATGTTGATGCCCTGGCTGCCGGCCACGTCGATGGCCGCCACGTCGGCGAAGAGGAGGGCCCCGGCGAAGGCCGGATGCCGGGGCTGGCGGAAGATGCCGAGGCGGAAGCCGCCGCGGGTGAGTTCGGCCATCCGGTCAGCCACCTCGACGGCATCCTCCGATTCCGGCGCCAGGTGAACGAGGAGGGTGACGTTTTCCGGGGGAACCCGTTCCAGGGCTGGATTGCCCAGGGAAACGGAACTGACGGGAACGAAGATCGGCAGCTTGCCCCAGCCCTCGCTGCCGGCGCAGCCCGCCAGGCTGGCCAGCAGGGCGTCGTCGAGGGCCTTCTGGCGAACCGTGGGGGCGTCGCCCAGGCCGGCGTCCACATGCTGCAGCCGGATCACATGGCCCGCCAGCTTGCGGCCCCGATCGAAGACCGCATCCCGGCGCAGGAAGGCGGAGAGGGTGCGGGCGGCTTCGGCCGCCGCCGGCGCCTCGGCGTCCGCGGCGGGGGCCGTCTCCTTCTTGCCGAACAACTTTCCGAATCCGAGCACCATCGTTCCTCCAGAAAAAATGCCTGCCGGGCTACCCGGCAGGCATCGTAACCGCTCCGCCCGGCGATGGGCGGGATGTCGCCAGGCTTAGTTGACCTTGGCTTTCTCGCGCAGATCCTTGATCAGTTGCTCGACCAGCTGCTTGCTGGCCCGTTGCTGGAGCTGGCCCTTGACCTGGTCGTAGGGAGGGGCGTTGAGGGGGCGGGTGTCATCGAGCTGGATGACGTGGTAGCCGAAATCGGTCTTCACCGGCTGCTTGGTCAGCTCACCCTTCTTGAGCTTGGTCAGGGCGTCGGCGAAGGGCTTGACGTAGGTGCCGGGGGAACTCCAGCCGAGTTCGCCGCCATTGTCCTTCGAACCGGGGTCCTTGGACTGCTTGGCCAGTTCGGTGAATTTCTCGCCCTTTTCCAGCTTGGCGATGATGGCCTTGGCGTCTTCTTCCTTTTCCACCAGGATGTGGCGGGCCTTGTACTCGGTGCTGCCGAGGGTGGTCTTGATGGCCTCGTAATCCTTCTTGAGCTGGTCTTCACTGACCGGATGGGTCTTCACGTAGTGGGCGAGGTAGGCGCCGACGAGCACGCCCTGGCGCTGCAATTCCATCTGGCCCTGGATTTCAGGCTTCTTGTCGAGGCCGGCCTTCTTGGCTTCCTGGACCAGGAGTTCGCGGCGGATCAGTTCCTCGCGGATGGCAGTGTTCAGCTCCGGCGAATCCGTGGCGCCCTGGGCCTTCTGCTCGGCGGCGAAGGCGTCGAACATGTTCTGGGGAATGGGCTGGCCATTGACGGTGGCGAAGGACTTGCTCTTCTGCGCGAAGGCGGGGGCGGAAGCGAGGGCGCCGGCCACGATGAGCGCGGCCAGACGGGGCATTTTTTGCATGGGGTTTCCTTGGTGGGTTGGAAAAGCGGGAAAATTATACTTCGTCGGGAGCCTGGGCGTGGATGCTCAGGGCATGGATGGGGCCGCGCATGAGATCGCCGGCCGCGGCATAGACCAGGCGGTGGCGGGCCATGGTGGACTGGCCGGCGAAGGCGGCGGCGACGATGGCCACCCGGTAGTGGCCGCCGCCGCCCGCACCCTGGTGGCCGGCGTGGAGGTGGGATTCATCCACGATATCCAGGCGCAGCGGTGCCAGGGCGGCCAGGCGCTGGCGCAGGAGATCGGCGGCGTTCCGGTTCAAGCCGGGGCAACCTTCTTGAAGGGCCGTACCATCACCTTGTGCCAGACGCCGTTGCCCACGTAGGGGTCGGCCTTGGCCCAGTCCTCGGCGGCGGCCAGGGAGGGGAATTCCGCCACCAGCAGGCTGCCGGAGAAACCGGCGGGGCCGGGGTCCGGCGAGTCGATGGCGGGGAAGGGGCCGGCCAGGAGGAGGCGGCCTTCGGCCTGCAGGGCTTCCACCCGGGCCAGGTGGGCGGGGCGGACGGCGAGGCGGTCGGCGAGGGAGTCGGGGCGATCCTCGCCGATGATGGCGTAGAACATTATTTTTCCTCGATGTAGCGGGATAGGACGAAACCCTGGGCGAGCACGAACAGAAGCAGGAGGCCCATGCCGCCGAAGAGCTTGAAATTGACCCAAATGTCGGTGGGGAAGTTGAAGGCGACGAAGAGATTCAGGGCGCCCATGAACAGGAAGAAACCGATCCACGAAAGGTTTACCCGATTCCACAGCGGTTCCGGCAGTTCCATCTGCTCGCCCAGCAGGGCGCGGATGGCGTTCCTTTTCAGGACGACGGCGGTGAAGGCCATGCTGCCGGCGAAGACCCAGTAGAGGATGGTGGGCTTCCACTTGATGAAGGTCTCGTCCTGGAAGATCAGGGTCATGCCACCGAAGACGACGACCAGCACCAGGCTGACCCAAAGCATCTTGTCCACCTTGCCGTGGCGGAACCAGACCCAGGCGATCTGGGCAAAGGTGGCGGCGATCACCACCACGGTGGCGAGCAGGATGGGCGCCTGGGCCACCGGGGCGCCGTTGCCGAGCAACTGCCCGAGCAGGTCGGCGGCGACGTCGGGGTGTTTTTCGGAGTACTTGAAGGAAGCGAAAAAGAGGATGACCGGGAAAAGGTCGAAGAGGAGCTTCATGGAGGCACAGGGGAAGGTGTTGGCGGATTATCGGAATTTCCCCGGGCCTTGTCCACGCAAAACGGCGCCGGCGTCGCCGGCGCCGTTCCCCCGTCGGCGGGTGGTCAGCGGGGCTGGCTGAGGGCGGCCCGGAGGCCTTCGAAGCCTGCCCGGTAGATGCCGGTGACGATCTCCCGGGCCTTGGCGTCGTCCACGCCGGCGGCCGCCGGATTGCGCCGGAAGCTACTCTTCCAGACGATCTTGCTGCCCTGGCCGGCGGGGAGCACCGCCAGGGTCGAACGGTAACCGCTTACCGGCAGCGGCGATTCGACGATGCGGTAGGTCATGGCGCGGTGGGCCGGCTGGTAGGCCACCAGTTTCTCGATGATTGTCGCGCCGTCCTTGGTGGCGATGTCGCGGACGGCGCCGGGGACGTTGTTCTTGCCCTGGGTGATGGTGGTGGCGGCGACGGCTGGGTGCCAGGCGGGCAGGCCGGCAAAATCGCCGACCAGCTTCCATACCGCGGCGGGGGGCGCGTCGACGATGGCGCTTTCCTCGACCTTGAGGGTGGCGGCGAGCGTGGTGGTGGGCAGGGCCGCCAGGCAGGCGGCCAGGGGCAGGGCGAAGAGGACAAGGCGGGGGCGGGCGTTCATGGCGGGTTTCCAAGTTGTCGGGGTGCCGGCAATTCTAGGCAGACGCCGCCGTCTGCCTAGACCCGGAGGACATGGCGGGCGGATATCACGGCCCGGATCGGGCAATTTGCCCGCCGCCGCAGTGGGCGCGGGGGGCTGCTATACTGGGCCGGTCGGGACTGCCTGGGATTGCGATGCACACCGTATTGATCGTCGACGACAGCGACATCAACCTCACCTTGATCAAGGCCCTGGTGCAACGGCTCGGCGACTGCGAACCGGTCCTCTTCGAGCACCCGCTGCGGGCCATGGAATGGTGCCGCGACGCCGTCCCCGACCTGCTCATCGTCGATTACATGATGCCGGACATGGACGGCCTGGAGTTCATCCGGCGTTTCCGGCAACTGCCCGGCCGCGCCGACATTCCGGTGCTGATGATCACCGCCAACGACCAGAAGGACGTGCGCTACGAGGCGTTGGCGGGCGGTGCCAACGATTTTCTCAACAAGCCCATCGATCGCGTCGAGTTCTCTGCCCGGGCCCGCAACATGCTGGCCCTGCGCACCAGCCAGAAGCACCTGGCCGACCGGGCCCAGCACCTGGCGGCCCTGGTCGACGAGCAGACCCGGGAAATCCGGGGCCGCGAGAAGGAGCTGGTCCTGCGCATCTCCCGGGCGGCGGAATTCCGCGACCCAGAGACGGGCGCCCACATCCAGCGCATGGCCCATTACTCCGCCCTCATCGCCGCCGGCCTCGGCCTGCCGGAGCGGGAATGCGCCCTGGTCCTGGAGGCCGCCCCCATGCACGACGTGGGCAAGATCGGCATTCCCGACTACATCCTCCTCAAGCCCGGCAAGCTGACCCACGACGAGTTCGAGATCATGAAGGGCCACGCCCGCCTCGGCTACGAGCTGCTGGCGGAAAGCGGATCGGAAGTCCTGCGGGCCGGCGCCGCCATCGCCCACGCCCACCACGAGAAGTTCGACGGCTCGGGCTACCCCAACGGTCTGCGCGGCGAGGCCATTCCCCTCTACGGCCGCATCGTGGCGGTGGCCGATGTCTTCGACGCCCTTACCTCGGAGCGGCCCTACAAGCGCGCCTGGCCCCTGGAAGAAGCCCGCGCCTTCCTGCGCGAAGGGCGCGGCGGCCACTTCGATCCCGCCTGTGTCGACGCCCTGCTGGCGGCCTGGGCGCAGGTGCTGGACGTCCATGGCCGCTTCCAGGACGAGGAATTGCCGTCGTTCTGAGGGGGCAGATGCGGTAATCTTGCGGGCATTTCCGAAATAGTGGGGTTTAAAGACCATGGAAGACTTCGTCCTGGACAAGGCGGCGATTCTCGAGCGTCTGGGCGCCGACGAGGAAATCTTTGCCGTTCTGGGGGACATGTTCGTCAGCGACGTCGACAACTACTGCGGGAAACTTGAATCCGCCCTGGCCGCGGCCCAGGCCGACGTCCTCCAGCGGGAGGCCCATACCGTCAAGGGGCTCCTCGCCACCTTCGCCGACGACGCGGGGGCGGCCATGGCCATGGCCGTCGAGCAACAGGCGAAACAGGGGGAACTTGCCGGCCTGGGGCCGGCGGTGGCTGCCTTGCAGGACCGCGTGCGGCTCGTTGCCGCCGGCGTCAGGGCCGTCCGGGCAGGGTAAGCGCGGCGGCCGCCCCGGCGGCGCCCCCCGGCGGCGCGTAGGGCAGGATGCCGAGCAGCGGCGCCGGCAACAGGCGGCGCAGGGTGGCCAGATTTTCCTCGGGGCGCGCCATGGCCGGGTCGATACGGTTGGCGATCCAGCCGGCTAGCGTCAGGCCGCGGGCGGTGATGGCTTCGGCGGTGAGCAGGGCGTGGTTGAGGCAGCCCAGGCGCAGGCCCACCACCAGGATCACCGGCAGACCCAGGGCGACGGCCAGATCTGCGCTGTCGCCATCGGCGCCCAGGGGCACCCGGAATCCGCCCACGCCCTCCACCACCACCACGTCGGCGGCGGCCGCCAGGCGCCTGAGGGCGGTGCGGATGGGGGCGAAGGCGATGGGCCGGGTTTCCTCGGCTGCGGCGATATGGGGGGCGATGGGGGAGGCGAAGCAGTAGGGATTGATCGCCTCGGCAGGCAGGGCCAGGGAACCGGCGGCCCGCAATTGCTCCACGTCCTCGTTGTGCCCTTGGGCATCGACGCCGGCGGCCACGGGCTTCATGCCCACGGCGCTGAGGCCGGCGCCGCGGGCGGCGTGCAGCAGGGCACAGGCGGCGAAGGTCTTGCCCACCTCGGTGTCGGTGCCGGTGACGAACCAGGCCTGTTTCATTTCCGGCCTTGCAGGGTGATCACGTCGTAGGTAAGGGGCAGCCCGCCGGGCCGGCGCTGCGCCTCGTAGGCGGCTTCCACCCGCTGCCAGGCGGCGCGGCTCATGAGACCGGTACGCCGGCTGCCGCCCACCTGGTTGGCACCGATGGCCTTGATGGTGCGGAGCAGGGCTTTCAGGTCCGGGTAGAAGGCGATTTCGGGCCGGCGTTCCAGGCGCAGGTCGGAGAAGCCGACGGCCGCCGCGGCGACTTCGTCGGGCGTCAGGAAATCGAGGGTATGGCGGTAGGCGTCGGCGGCGGCGAAGGCCTGGCGCAGTTCCCGGAAAGTGTCCGGGCCCAGGGTGGCCACCGCCAGGCGGCCGCCCTCCCACAGCACGCGGCGGGCCTCGGCCAGGGCAGCCGGGAGGTCGCACCATTGCAGGGTCAGGCTGGACCAGTAGAGGCCGACGGTGCCGTCGGCCAGGGGCAGGTGTTCGGCGTCGCCCGTCAGGCGATAGGCCTGGGTGTGAATCTTGGCCAGCATGACCGGCGACAGGTCGAGGCCGATCAGGTTGGCGGGGGGAAAGCGCTCCCGCAGCAGGCGCAGGGCGTAGCCGGTGCCGCAGCCGGCGTCGAGGATGACGCCGGGGGTCATCATCGGCGGCAGCCCCAGGGCCAGGCGCCCGCACACGCGGCGCTGCACCTTGGCGGCGCTGTCGTAGCTGTGGGCGGCCTTTTCGAAGGCCTGCCGGACACGTTGCTTGGGGGGGCGGGACATGGCGGGGCGGATTATGCCAGTTCCGCGGGGCCTGTGCAGGGATTCGCGGCGACCCCCAGGAAGTCGGCCAGGCGGGCGTGAAAGGCCGCCGGGTCGGCGATGAAGGGGGCGTGGGCTGCGGCCGGGAAGGCTTCCAGGCGGGCGCCGGGGATCAGGGCCGCCAGGGCCTCCGCCGCCGGCAGGGGCATGAGGGGGTCGGCGGCGCCGTGCAGGAGGAGGGTCGGGGCCTTGACCCGGGGCGCCAGGAGGCGCAGGTCAACGTCCTGCAGCCAGGCGAGGCCGGTGGCCAGGGTGGCGGCGGGCGGGCGGGGATCGGCCAGTTCGAGCAACGCGCGGGTCACCGCCTTGGCGCGGGCGTCGCCCCGGTTGAAGTTGCCGATGAAGCGGGGGAGCATGGCCTCCACGTCGGCGGCGACGGCGGCGGTGAATTCCGCCAGGGTGGCGGGTGCCATGGCGTGGGGCCAGCCTTCCCGCTGCACGAAGGAGGCGGTGCCGGCCACCAGGGCCAGCCGGCCGACCTTTTCCGGGTACCGGGCAGCGATAGCCAGGGCCAGCATGGCGCCGAGGGACCACCCGCACAGGGCCGTCCCCGGCGCCAGGCGGCCGGCGAGGGCATCGGTGGCGGCGGTGAAATCCGTCACCGGGGGTTCGTCGCCGTAGCCCGGCAGGTCGAGGATGCGGCCCCCCAGGGCGGTGGCGGCGGCCCGCCAGGGGCCGCGGCCCAGGCACCAGCCGGGGAGGAGGACGAGCTCGCTCATGCCAGTTCCTGCAACGCGGCGACCAGGCGATCCACATCCGCCTCGCTGTGGGCGGCGGAAAGGGAAATGCGCAACCGCGCCATGCCCTTGGGCACCGTCGGCGGGCGGATGGCGGGCACCCACAGGCCGCGCTCCCACAGGGCCTGGGAGAGGTCGAGTACGGCCTGGTTCTCCCCCACCAGCAGGGGCTGGATGGCGGTGAGGGATGGCAGCAGGGGCCAGGGCAGGCCGGCGAGGCCGTCGCGCAGGCGGCCGATGCGGTCCAGGAGGCGCTGGCGCCGGGCGCCATCGGTGGCGATGAGATCGACGCTCCGGTAGAGGGCGAAGGCCAGGGCTGGCGGGGCGCCGGTGGTGAAGATGTAGCTGCGGGCTTTCTGCGCCAGATATTCGACGACGGTTTCCGAGCCGGCGACGAAGGCGCCAGCCACTCCGGCCGCCTTGCCCAGAGTGCCCATGAGGATCAGCCGGGGATGGAAAGCCAGGCCGAAGTGGCCGAGGCTGCCCTCGCCCCGGGGGCCGAGGACGCCGAAGCCGTGGGCGTCGTCCACTACCAGCCAGGCGTCGAAGCGCTCGGCGAGGGCGAGGAGGAGCGGCAGGGGGGCGAGGTCGCCGTCCATGCTGAACACNNGGCCAGCTTGCCGTCGTGCGTGATGGCGATGGAGTAGAAGTCGCCGGCGGCGAGGACGGCGGTGCCGCGGCCGGCGAGGGTCGGCACCACCGCCAGGTTGGCGAGGTAGCCGGTGGAAAAACTCAGCGCCCGGGGAAAGCCGACGAATTCCGCCAGCCTGGCTTCCAGCGCCTCGTGGGGGACGGCATGGCCGCTGACCAGCGGCGAAGCGCCGCTGCCGGCACCCCATTGGCGCACCCCTTCGGCCAGGGCGGCGGTGACCGCCGGATCGCTGGCCAGGCCGAGGTAGTCGTTGCTGGCGAAGGCCAGCATCTCCCGGCCATCGACCATGACCCGCGGGCCGCAGGGGGAGGTCACCAGGCGCCGGCGGCGGGTGAGGCCGGCGGCGGCGATTTCGTCCAGCTCGGCGCGGAGTGCTTGTTCGAGGCGGGAGCTCATGCCAGCTTGAAATGCTTGCGCCCGGGCAGGCGGTAGGTTTCGAAATTGGCGCGATCCAGGGTCCATACCATGGTACAGCCGGTCTTCAGGGCGGCGACGACCAGGGAGGCATCGGCCAGGTCCATGGGGCGGTCGGCGTAGCGCTCGATCCAGTCGATGGCGGCGATCAGTTCGTCGCGGCCCAGGGGCAGCAGTTCCAGGCCACCCCGTTCGATCCAGCGGTAGAAGGGCAGGGTGGCCTCCACCGAAGGGCAGAGGTGGGCGAATTCGGTGAGTACCGCCCAGGTGGTCAGCAGGCGGCCCCGGTGGTTCTTCAGGTGTTCGGCACAGGCGGCGTGGTGCTTGTCCCGCCGGTTGGCCAGGGCCACCAGGGGGCCGGTGTCCACGAGCAGGGTTTCCATCAGGCGGCGCGGCCGTGCTTCCTGGCAATGGCGGCGCGCACGGCGTCGCGGCTGTCTTCAGCCGCATTCTCGCCCAGATCGACGGCGCCAAGGAAACCGGCTTCGCAGGCCAGCTCGTAGGGGGTCTTGGCGGGGGTCTCGGCGGCGAAGCGTTGTTCCAACAGTTCGATGATGACCTCCGACTTGCTGCGCCGGGTCTCCACGCAATAGCGCGCCAGCGTCTGTTCGAGACGGTGAGGGAGGCGGACGGTGGTGGTCATGGGGGTACTCCGAACGCTATGTTGTATTAACGGTAATACAAAATCCGGGGGTTGGCAAGGAACGGATTACCTTCAGCCGGCCAGGGCTGCTTCCAGGGCAGCGGTGGCCGCAGCGGCCAGATGGGCGATTTCGGCGTTACCCACGATGTAGGGCGGCATGACGTACACCGTGTTGCCGATGGGCCGCACCAGGGCTTCGCGGTCCAGGGCGGCACGGTAGAAGCGGCGGGAGAACCAGGGGTCGGGGGTGTCCACGTCGAAGGCGAGGATCATGCCGCGCTGGCGGAGGTGGCGAACGCTCGGGTGCCCTGCCAGGGGGGCGAAGGCGGCGCCGAGTTGCTCTGCGCGCCGGCGGTTGGCGGCGAGCACGTCGTCTTCGGCGAAGAGGTCGAGGGTGGCGAGCGCCGCCCGGCAGGCGAGGGGGTTGCCGGTGTAGGAGTGGGAATGGAGAAAACCCCGGGCGACGCTGTCGTCGAGGAAGGCGCCGTAGATGGCGTCGCTGGCGAGCACCACCGAAAGCGGCAGGTAGCCGCCGGAGATGCCCTTGGACAGGCAGAGGAGGTCGGGCCGGACGCCGGCCTGCTCGTGGGCGAAGAAGGTGCCGGTGCGCCCGCAGCCGACGGCGATCTCGTCGCAGATGAGGTGGACCTCGAAGCGGTCGCAGAGGGCACGGGCGAGGCGCAGGTATTCCGGGTCGTGCATGGCCATGCCGGCGGCGCCCTGGACCAGGGGCTCGACGATGAGGGCGGCGATGCGCTCGCCGTGGGCCTCGAGGTGGGCCTCCAGGGCGGCGGCGGCGCGACGGGCCACGGCAGCCGGGGATTCGCCGGGCCCGGCCTGGCGGAAATCGGGGGAGGGGACGACGGTGGCCGCCCGCACCAGGGGCGCGTAGGCGTCCTTGAACAGCGCCACGTCGGTGACCGCCAGGGCGCCCACGGTTTCGCCATGGTAGCTGCCGGCGAGGCAGAGGAATTCGCGCTTCTCCGGCCGCCCGAGGTTTTGCCAGGCGTGGAAGCTCATCTTCAGCGCGATTTCGGTGGCCGAGGCGCCGTCGGAGGCGTAGAAGGCGTGGCCCAGGGCGCCGCCGGTGAGGGCGGCGAGGCGTTCCGACAGCTCCACCACCGGCTGGTGGGTGAAGCCGGCGAGCATGACGTGCTCCAGGGTTTCCAGTTGCTCCCGGAGCGCCGCGTTGATGCGCGGGTTGGCGTGGCCGAAGAGATTGGTCCACCAGGAGCTGATGCCGTCCAGGTAGCGCCGGCCCTCGAAGTCGTAAAGCCAGGGGCCTTCGCCCCGGGCGATGGGCACCAGGGGCAGGTAGCCCGGCGCTTCCGGACGGGCATGGTGCTGCATCTGCGTGCAGGGATGCCAGACGGCGGCTGCGGAGCGTGAGAGCCAAGCGGAGTTGGACATGGAGCGGGGAGACCGGCGAAGGGGCGATGATTATACCCCTGCGAAATCCCCGCTGCGGTACTGGGGAACGAGGCCAGGAAGTGGTGCTATTGCCATATTGCAATCATTAATTAAAATAAAACAATAATTTTTTCGAGATCATGGTCATGAACGATCTAGCCGATCCCCAGTTGGACCGCCTGCGCCGCAGCGCCGTCCGTATTCGCACAACGGCCCGTCTGCTGGCCTGGCTCATTCCTCCCGCCGTCATGGGCTACTGGGCCATCGCCGGCACCGGGGGATTGGCCCTGCCCCAGGGACTGGCGGGCAATCTGGCGGGGGCCCTGACGCCCCTGCAGCGAACCCTCGGCGCGGCGGCCAGCCTGCTCGCCATCGTCCCGACGTTCCTGGCCCTGCTCGCCCTGGCGCGCATCTGCGACGAGTATGCCGCCGGCAACCTGTTCTCGCCGGTGGTTCTCCGCCATTACCGGCGCCTGGGCTGGGCCCTGCTGGCCACCACGGTCCTGCACTGGCTGCAATCCACCCTGGTGGGGCTGGCGATTTCCCTGACCTTGCCGCCAGGGCATCGCTTCCTCACGATCTCTGTCAGTTCCGACGACCTCCTGCTGCTGTTGGCGACCGCGGTGGTCTTCCTGCTCGGGGCGGTCATGGGTGTGGCCCATGGCATCCAGCAGGAAAACGCGGCCATCGTCTGACGCCATGCCCATCGTCGTTCATCTGGATGTGATGCTGGCGCGCCGCAAGATGCGCTCGAAGGAACTGGCGGAGCGGGTCGGCATCACCGAGCAGAACCTTTCCCTTCTCAAGAGCGGCAAGGTCAAGGGGGTGCGCTTCGCCACGCTGGAGGCCATCTGCCATCACCTGCAGTGCCAGCCGGGCGATCTGCTGATCTACGTGCCCGGCGAGTCCCTGCCGTCGGCTGATGGCGAAGTGTGATCCGGCGCTTGCCCGGCTTGCGCTGCCAGGAGGCAGACCGGCGGGAAGGTGGCGCTGGCTGCTGGCGCTGGGCATTTCCGCGGCCCTCCATGGCGGGCTGCTCGCCATGAAGGCAGGTGGGCAACGGCCGGCCACTGTGTCATTGCCGTTGCCGCTACGAGTTCAACTTGCGCCGGGAGGAGGCGCTGAACCGGCCGCGCTGCGAGAGACTTCGGCTGCACCGCGGCTCGCTCCGGCCGGGCAGCGGGCCCCGGGAATACAGCGGGAGCGGGCGGCCGCCGAGGTGCTGCCAGTCCGGGAAGGAGTTCCTGCCAGGGGGCAGGAGGCCGGGCCCCGCATCGATACGGAGGCAGCCCGGGCCCTGGCCCGTAGCAGCTATGGCAGCCCGGCGGGCAAGGAGGGCGGGGGCATTGTCGCTGAGTCGGCTCCGGCGCTGGCCGACCGACCGGTGCTGCCGGTCCTGGCACAACGAATGGGTCCGCCGGCGGCCGTGGTCAGCGAGACCATGGTCGGCGGCAGTCGGTTGATCCGCTTTCGCGACGGCCGTTGCCTGCAGATTCCTGTGGACGCTCCGTCCTGGCGCGAAAGCCGGGTCGTACCCACGGAGTGGACGACGACGAACTGCCCGCCATGAAGCGTTCGGCGTCGGCCGGGCGGCGCCGTCAGTGCAGGACTTGCGACGAGGTGCTGGGCTGCTCGGGCAGTTCGGCGTGCACCATTTCGCCCTCGGCGCTGGGATAGAGGGGGGCGCCGCAGTCGTCGCAGAATTCCATGGGGAAGTGGTGGTCGAGGAAGAGCACCTCCTTGACGCCGCATTCCCGCAGCACGGCCTCGATCTCGCCGGCGGCGTCGGTGGCTTCGTCCTCGGCGCCCAGGAGCGGCCAGACGACGCCATGGTAGATGGCGTCCTTGTCGCGGGGGCCGAAGCTGACCCGGTATTCCTCCAGGCGGCGGTCGTAGCAGGGGCCGACGACGGCCCGCAGGTCGGCCGGCATGAGGCTCTGGACCGTCTGCAGGAAGGCGACGGAAGCCTTGACCGAATAGGGGCGGGACTGGCGGTCGGCAGCGCGGCAGGCGGAATGGTAGGCGTCGGCCAGCAGCGGCTGCCAGGCGCAGCCGGTAAGGAGCGGTTCCAGGCTGGGGCTGCCCTGGCGCAGCCACTCCTTGAGGGCGGCCTCCTTGCTGCCGTCCTTCTCGTTCCAGCGGAAGACCGGGGTGCCCGGCGGCACGGCGATGGCGCCGATGAGATAGCGTACGTCGGATAGGAAGCGGTTGGTTTCGGCGAAGTTGCTGGTGTCGATGGCCAGGTTGCGCCCGGCCAGGGCCGCTTCGCCCAGGGCGCGCTGCAGCTCCCAGGTGTCGCAGAAGCTGCGGGGGAGCTGGTCCGGGCTGAACAGATAGTCGGCCAGGGCGACGCGGGCGTCGGCGCCGAAGACATGGGCGCCGAGCTGGGTGCGCAGGGTGTCCAGGGTGCTCTTGGGGAGCGGCCCGGCGGGGATGGAGAAGCGCGACCAGGCCAGGATGGGGGCGGCGAAGAGCAGGATGTCGAAGGGCTGGCCGCCGGCGTCCAGGCGGCTGGTCTCGGCCCGGGATTCGACCATGTCGGCGAGTTCGTCGTGGGCCCGGGGATTGGCCTCGAAGAGGCGGTCCAGGGCGGTGTTGAGGTCGTCTTCGGCGCCGTTCTTGAGGAGGCTGTCCACCAGTTCGGCGAGCTGGCCTTCCCAGTAGGTGTCTTCCAGCTTGCCACCGGATTCGGAAAGGCCGGTGGCCAGGCGCTGCAACTCGGCGGCGTCGCGGGAGATGCGGTCGCGGGAACCGAAGCGGGTGCGTTTCATGGGCGTTCCAATAATGCAAAAAAAGCATTCTACCAGCCGGTAAAATCCGCTCGCCCCTTCCCGAGGAAATTCCCATGCTCATGGTGCTATCGCCAGCCAAGTCGCTGGACTACAAGACGCCGCCCCACGTGGCCGAATACACGCAGCCTGCATTTCTCGATCAGTCGAAGAAGCTGATTGGCGGACTGACGAAGCTCTCCCCGGCCGACATCGCGCAACTGATGGACCTCTCGGACCCGCTGGCAGCACTCAACTTCAACCGCTACGCCGAGTGGGGACTGCCGTTTACGCCGGAGAACGCCAAGCAGGCCGTGCTGGCCTTCGACGGCGATGTCTACGACGGCCTGGCGGCCCGGGAACTCGCCCCCGCCGACCTGGATTTCGCCCAGGGCCACCTGCGCATCCTTTCCGGCCTCTACGGCCTCCTGAAACCCCTGGACCTCATGCAGCCCTACCGGCTGGAAATGGGCACCCGCTTCGCCAACGCCCGGGGCAAGGACCTCTACGCCTTCTGGGGGGAACGGCTGACCGACGCGCTCAATGCCGAAATGGCGGCCCGGCCGCGGCCGGTGCTGGTGAATCTCGCATCCGAGGAATACTTCAAGGCCGTGGTGGGGAAGAAGATCAAGGGCACCGTCATCCAGCCGGTGTTCGAGGACTGGAAGGGCGGCCGCTACAAGATCATCAGCTTCTACGCCAAGCGGGCCCGGGGGATGATGGCCCGCCACGCCATCGTGAACCGCCTCGCGGCGCCGGAAGGGCTGCGCGATTTCGACGGCGGCGGCTACGCCTTCGCCCCGGAGGCGTCGGATGAAACCACCTGGGTCTTCCGCCGCCGGGAGGGCTGATTTATCGGCGGCTTGGGTCTATCATTCCTTTATGAAACCATCCTTTTGGAAGGAATAGCCATGCGCCGCCTCGCCCTCCTGCTCGCCGCCCTGCCGCTGGCGGCCTTCGCCCAGTACCAGGCCCAGCAGCAACCGCCGGGGCTGTACCCCTACCAGAAGAACCAGTTGCCGCCCGGGGCCTATTATGAGCCGGGCAACAAGGGCATTCCCACCAGCGGGCTGGAGCAGGGCAAGCAACTGGAAATGAACCAGCCCCAGGCCCAGAAGCGTGGCCCCACCATCTATCACCGCAGCTACGACCGGCACGGCAGCACCGCCGTCATCAGCGGCCCCAACGGCACCACCGTCTGCCGCGACGAGTACGGGCGCCGCAGCGTGACCGGGGTCTGCTACTGAGCGAGCAGCGCTCCGGCTCCGGCCGGCGAGACGATACGAAACGAGAGGCCCTGCCGGCCCTTGAGGCCGAGCAGGGCCTTGTCCTTGCTGACCAGGAGGTCGGCGCCGCTGCGGGCGGCGAGTTCCAGGAACTTCTGGTCGTCGGCGTCCTTGCAGCGGGGGAGGCGTGGCGCCTCGCCACCGGCGACGAGCGCCACCTGTTTCCGGTAATGCTGGAGGAGCCCGGCCCGGGCCTCCGTGTCCAGGCCGAATTCCGGGTAGGCGACGACCCGGGCCAGTTCCTCCAGGGTTGCTGCGTCGGCCAGGCAGGTGACGGTGCCGGCGGCGATGGCTGCCGCCAGGGGCCGGGCCGCGGCATCGCGGAAATGCAGCCAGTCCATGACCACGTTGGTGTCGAGCACCACCCGCATCAGTACCACTCCAGGAGCGACAGGCCAAGGCCGTAGTAATTGGAGCGGTGGTTGTAGTCGATCATGCTCTCGCCGTAGCCGGAGAACCATTGCAGGTGGCCCCGCAGTTCGCCGGCAATGGGGAAGGCGTAGTCGAGCTGGACGGCGCCGCGGCTGGCCTCGCCGGTACGCAGGCTGTGGCGCAGCAGCAGCGAGAACTGGTGGTTGCCGGTGCGCCGCACCAGCAGCAGGTCGGCCCGGCCCTGGTAGTCGGAAATGTCCGGGTTGTCGTCCTTGGCGCGGCTTTCCGGCAGGCGCCACCAGGGGCGCAGGGTCATGGTCCAGTTCTCCCGCTCCAGGGCGGCCGAGAGCATGAGCCGGTTCCAGCTGCGGGATAGCGGCAGGGAGCGGCCGTTGGACTGGTGGTTGAGGCTGAGGTTGAACATGCGCCCGCGCCAGCCGAGCAGGTCGTAGTCGGTGCGCCAGACCAGCATGGCTTCCGGCTCATGGTTGGTTTCCCGGAAGGGGCGGGAGAGGCCGCCGTTGTAGACCTGCCAGC